>ERZ837487.214-NODE-214-length-87535-cov-11.326818_pt1 | contig 87535 bp, 108 predicted proteins | sample MGYA00519911_ERZ837487 | MGnify/ENA primary metagenome ERZ837487 (study PRJEB31850, sample SAMEA3708818) | human gut metagenome | biome: human gut; feature: human-associated habitat; material: faeces | place: China | collected 2014 ... | reverse complement strand
GGGAACCTTCCGATTAAGAAACTCCGTTGGCCGTGCTTTCACCGCAGGCGGACCCCGGGCGACGATGTCGGCTCGGAGTTTGCGCGCGGAACATTATCATCACATGGACCATCAGATCACCGCACAGGATGCCGTAATCTACCATCAGATCACGAGAATTTTCTAACAGACAGGACCTGCACAACCGTGCGGGTCTTTTATATTGTTGTACGTCAAAGAAAACGGACAGATGCGCCATACTGAAACGAAAAGAGGGGGGGGGTGATTTTTGTGGATGCGAATACTGTATTACACGAGCTCACGGCAGATGTGAAAGACCGGATTAATTACCTGGTCTACAAAGACATCCACCGCAAAGAAGAAATTACGGTCCGCGACTTAGAGATTGCATACGAATATGCCCGCGTCAACGTAACAATGGTAGAGGAGTCGCAGACGCCTATGCTGGAGCTGTTTCTGCTGGACCGGCACCGTGAGCGCATACTCGATATGCAGATCATGGAGCTGCGGAATAGCTTATATCCGGAATGTGAATGTCCATTAAGCCGTGCAGAAGTACACCGTGCCGTGATGCAGGGTGCGCCGGCAAGAAAATAATCGAAAAATGGAATTGAAAACCTTCTCATCGTGAGGAGGTTTTTTTATGCCGAAAAAGCAGTCTGACTTTCCCATACTGATACCGTAACCATTACATCACACAAGAAATGGAGGAAAATGAAAATGAAAAGATTAACAGAACATAACACGCGCAAGGCCGCACAGTCCATCTGGAAATGTGCTACCAGACACAACAGAAAGGCAGGTGCGACGGTATGAGAATGCAGCGATATTATTTGACCGATATGTCAGAAAAAGGAAGAGAAGCATTACCAGGTGTCCTGGATGAGATGGGATATGCCGGCCGTTACACGATGTCCGACAACAGTATCGCCATCAATTCCAACATGATCGTTCTTTCCAAGGCGATCAAGCGCGCAGAAGACATCGCGCATAATGAACCGGGCCATCTGGTGTGCATTAAACAGGAAACATATTCGAAGGTCTGGATCCCGGAAACGGAAGCGGCGACACAGGATGCAGCTTATCTCCGGGCAGCCGAGATGGTAGAAAACGGCTGGAAAGTGGATAATGATGCGGAAACCAGCGTCAAGGCTCCGGTCGAGGATCGCTGGATCGATAGTTTCCTCCTGGACCGCCTTCGAAATGGCCGAAGATAAGGATCATACAGGATATGGACATCAGGAGGAATGAAATGGATAACTTTGCAGACAAATACTTATATCACGTGACCGATCGGGCGACGGCGGCAAAGATCCTTAAAAATGGACTCTGCCCCATGATCGGCCAGCGGAGCCGGCTTGCCGGGGAAGAAGATGAGAGAATTTATCTGACGGAAAAATCAAGTCTCCCATACTGGAAGCAGATCCTGGGACAGACCACCGTCCTGCGGATCGATGCATCCGGATTGGAAACGGAACGCATGGAACGGTTTGGATATGTCCAATATTCTGAATGGACGTATGACAAGCCGATTGATCCAAAATGGATCACGTGCTCAACCATACAGGCACATCTGACGGATGCCAAACATCGAGAGTTATGCCTGTCTTTTGTGGATACCATATCGCAAATCAGCATCCTGTTCGCGCGCTACATCACCTTTTATGATGATGACAACACAGAGAATAAGGAATGGGCCGAAGATTGTTTCGATTACTGCCAGGATGTATGCAGTACGATGCAGTACGTCCTGCCGCACCTGAACTTTCATCTGGTCAGTGCGAAAGATCTGAGGACTCACTTAAAGATCATGGGCGATGGCGGATGTACTTTGTGTGACAGATACGAGCCGTGGTTCATCACCACGGACCATCCGATGCGATTGTGGCAGTTGCTTGGGCGGCATGCCCTTAAAACCAAAGAAACCGTCTGGCTTTACAACTGGATAAAGGAAACATTCCCAAGACGGCTGCGGGTAGACACGGGAGGATGGACCGGCTGATTCTAAAATACAACAGAACCATCGGCCAATTTCAAAAAAAATACAGGAGAAAAACATGAAACGAATACTAAAAAGCGGAAATGTATTTATGGGAACCTGCGGAGATCCGACTGGTCTTTACGATAGTGATGGCAACAGCCTGCATGTCGGCGACCTGGTTGCTGTGTGGACGCAGGATGTGAAAAACCGCGGCTGGAACGATGAGCCGGCGTATGTTGTTAAGGAGCAGGACGGAAAACCGTTTATCATGAGCCTGAAAGCCACACATCTGGTCCGTGAGTACATCCTGGATGGCGATGTGTCTGACGAAGAACATTATGACACAGTCCTGGACACATACCGCTGCGACGCAGACCTGACACATCAATCAAAAGACGCTACCTGGAGCGTGATCCGCATAAAGACGTTTGATCAGGCTGCGGATGAAGAAACCTGGGGCGGTGTGCGTCCGGTCAGCGAAGATTCAGAAACGGACCTGGAAGACGGAATTACGGTCTGCTGCGGATATGACTTCGGAATGGATCAGTTTGATGATGCCATCCGGTTCTGCCCGAAATGTGGACGCAAAATTCGCAAGCCTGGGAATACGCTCGCAAAGAAAGAGCGGGCGATCACCAGCTACGAGGATGAGTAATGGGCATGATGTTTGCAGCAGGAAACGTCCACATAGAACTTGATCAACAACAACCGAAAAGTACAGAAAAAGAAAAGGAGAAAATGTGAAACGGAAAAACACAAATGAAGAGTATCTTCCGATCCGATTCATAAAAAACATGATTGAGGATCCGGACGCACCGTATTTTGCGGATGTCGCTGACTGCGATAAGCATTATGCCGAACTGGCTGATGTCAGCCGGTACGGGGTCAAAGGCTCACAACGCCTGCATTTTTCCAGAACCGCTTTTGTAGCCGCGGACTGGACGAAATACAAACAGGCTTACAAGATCACGCCGGAACTGGCGAAAGACCTGCTCGGAATGGATGACTTATCCTTCCCGGCCGGAAAGATCAAGATGCCGTTTCGGACGGTATATTTTGACCTTTCCGATCTCCGCATGACTTCGACCGGAGACGGCATTTCCGATACGGCACATGCGTTCATCGAAGGGATTTTCCTGACATACGGAAAGGTACCCTTTGATGGCGAAGAAGCCGGATTTGCAGGATTCGTCGTTTTAACCGGCGTACCTGAAACGAAGGAATTGCTATTTGGAGGTGTTTCTTTCGCTGTCGATGGCGCAGATGACAGCCAGACCCTAAATGACCTGATCGAAGCGAATGCCGGCATGCCGGAAATCAAGCAGGCATTAAGGACAGCGTTACTGCTGGCGGCATATATCTCATCCGAGAAGCCGGATATCACGGAAAACGAAGTACAGAAAACGTTTTATCGTCCATCCGGAAAGCTGAAGACATCAGCAGTCAGAAAATGGGATATCGGGGTTCGCTACGCAACGGAGGTACGGCGCAGATTGACAGAAACGTCAGATACGAACCGGCCTCATGGTACCGGAAAGTCCCCGCGCCCGCACATCCGGAAAGCCCATTGGCATATTTACCGGATCGGGCCGGGACGCAAAGAAACGAAAGTTTTGTGGCTGGCACCGATTGAGGTCAATTGCCGCATCGGGAAGGAAAAGGCTGAAACGCCTGCTGTCATCCGGGTCCTAAAATAGGCAAAGGAACGGGGTCTGCAGTTAATCAGCCGATTCTTCCGATCCGGCTATACCTAGCCGCGTACCAGCAACACCAACCATTATCTTAAGCAGAGCTTCGGCTCTGCTTTTTCTTTGCACCGAATCCCTGCCATCATATCGCCATACTGATAGCGTAAAACATTCAAGTCAAAGAAATGGAGGTACCAAGAATGAAACGAGAACTCAAAAAACAATTAAAAGAACTGCAGGCGGCGTATCCAAATTCGCACCTGTTCCCGGATGAAGGGCTGGATGAAGCGTATATCCGTTACTTCCATGACGGGCTGCTCGGAAGCGGCAAAGAATATGGAATGTCCGTATATGATCTGGACGAAATCGCATGGCTTAACACCCTGGTGGGATATCAGCTGCCATGGAAAGACGCCCTGCAGTTAAACCGTGAATGCTGGGAACTGAATCACGAGATTTCGGTTCTGGAGCTTGGAGCAAAGCATAAAAAGCTGGTAAAGACTGCTGCTAAAAACCGGAAGCTCCAGCTTGATTTTTCCAGGTGGGCAACGGAAACGCCAAAAGCGATCTGCTATTCATTTGAGGGAAATTAAGGAGGTATGGCCGTGGCGCAGAAAAAATACATCCATGTATCGTTTGATGTCGTGGATGCCTTCAAACCGCGTGTCCCGAACAGCAGGATAGAGGGAGAGGACGGAACAATCCCAAGAATCTGTGTTGCAAACCGGCTTTTGGACTGCGTCAATGCGATGCCGTCCGGCCCGGAGACGATACAGGCCATGCAGCAGCTTGGTCTGCCGGTCGTCGTTCATGCTTATTACATGCAGGCACAGAAAATATGGAATACGGAAGCGATCATCCAGTATGTACCTGATGCGCGATGTTATAGCGAATCATGGATCCGTACCATGCCAACGCATGTACACCGCGTGGATTATCAGGTCCTGGAGCCGCAATTTTACCAGACAAAAACCGGTCCTTTAAGGCTTCTTGGAGCCCAATTTAAGCGCTGTCCTTTCTCGGATAACGTAACAAGACTTGCGGATTTATTCCATCTGCACGATTCCAGTACATTTGCTAGATTGATGCGAAAGTACGGATATGCAAAAGTCATGTTTAACCTGAAGGATGAATTTTTGAGACTGTTAGACACAAAACCTGAACCAGAAGAAAAGGAGTTAAACCATGGGTAATCAGAAGAAAGACTCTGCAACTTTAGAAAAACGAAAAGCAGCATTCGAAGACCAATGCTACGAAGCATACAAGTTTTGGTGGAGTATGTCGCGCGGAATATCGCAGTTAGAACTGCTTGAGACAGTATCTGATCTGGACGCAAGAGAAACGGAAAAGCTTGCATCCGACGCGGCACCTACTGAAACGGATCAGGAAAAACTGGTCATTACAGCAAAAAACCAGATCTTATCCGGTTCTGACAAAAATTCACGGGAGAGCAGGGACGCATTCTTAAAAAATGAATTTCTGGATCAACGTTATATGTACTCCTTGTTCGATATGATGAGAATGCCAGACTCCTTACGAAAATTCTACACCAATCACTACGTTAAACCCACCGGACAGCCAATCCTGGCCCCGTACTGGGTAACGATGAAAGTCGACGGCCGATACGTCACCCAGGTTGTAGCAACATCAGTAGATGAGGCGAAGGGACTGGCAGAATCAAGATTCGCGGATGCGGACCTCGGCCCGCTCGAAGTGGTTGGAAGTGAATGTATCATCATCGAAGATGACAAAGGGAATTTTGTTTGGGAAAAATAAGAAAGCTTTGCGTCATAAGAAAGTGACCGTCACAACCGTTCAGCTGGCATAGAGTCAGCCGAGCGGGCGCGGCAGACGCAAAAACACCAATCACAACACGGACATTTTGGAGGCTTCAATGAAGAAAATAAGGCGATTGTGTATATGGCCCGGACGAGATTCCGTGCCAAAAATGCACGCGTTATATGAGTATCATGGAAAGTTTGGAACTACCGGATCAACGATATTGTGGTTCTTGGAACAGCCTAAAGCAGGAAATTGCGTATATGGAATTCATGCGGACAGTCGATATTCTCCATATATGCCCGGACAGGCATTCCGATATGCTGAGTTTCAGGCAATCACGATTGACGCCATTTATCCGGATGATTTTGTGATATGTCATGCGTAAGAAAACAATATTATACCAGAACAAAGGAGAAAAAATATGAGCGAATGGAATGCAGGATATTATGGAAGTGGTTTAAGACTAAACGAGGAGGAATTTATGAGTTTCCTTAAACGGTACCTGGCCTTAAACCCGAAAGAACTGGAAATGGCAATGGAATACTCCCATGAGGAATTTAATTCGGCAGCCACCTATGACCCGGATGAAGCATTTGAGCTGACCGCTGAGGCTTATCAGGATTGCGGATACGTTCCTTCTAACTTAGCAGGAACGGAGATTGCTATGGATTCTGAATCAGAGAAGAGGTTCGGCATCGTAAGAATCCCGGCCGATGATATTTATGATGGTATGCGCTTTATGCCATACCGCGTCAACGGTAAGTTTAATGTACCATATGTCATAGTGGGCGAAGAGAAAAGCGAGAATCCGGAATTTGTAAACTGGATCGACCTTCGTTCAGAAACCAGTTACATGGTTTTCTGCGACCGCGATCTGGACGGTCCTATGAGTTTCGTGAGGAGACCGTATGATTCGTACGAAGATTTTGTGGATGAGTTCCGGCGTAAGATGGGGCAGTACCTGCCAGAAGATTTTGACTGGGATGCACACATCGGAAGATTTAACTACTCTGCATACTGCTAATTTTTATCGAGGTTCCCGCTATAGGGAGCCTCGTTTTTTATGCAGAAAGATAAGAGACTGTTCCCGGGTAACATCCCAAACGCCAAACAGTAAGGCGAAAAAAAGAGGGCTGCGAAAATTGCAGTCCTCTTTGTGATAACATCATTTCGTCATTCGCTCTGCCGCTTCGCGGAGACTGTCCGCACTATATCCCATAAGAGACACATGCATCCACTCCCCGTATTCTTCCACGCATTCGGCTTCCATATACAGGTCGTCCTTCGTGATATGGCAACGCGCAATGATTTCATCCAGTTCCGTTTTCTCTTTCTCAGACATATTCGTTCCTCCATTTTTATCATGCACAATTTTGATCAGCGCATATTATTCCAGATGCGCGAGCACAAAATCTATTCTTCTGGATCCGGGTCTCCGGTTTCCCACACATAATCTCCATCAGCATCTTCCACGATAATACAGTCGCCGTCAATATCTTCCAGTTTCCCGAAATCTGCGTTCTCGTACTCGCTGACGGCCAGCTCCTTAGCTTCCTTGATCGTTTCCGCAAGGACTTTCGTGATAAACCTGCCTTCGACTTTTATCGTCACATAATACTCCTGCTTTTCCGGAATATAATGCTCGCGGTAAAACTTCCACATTTCTTCGTGATCGTCCATCAGATCGATCAGACCCATCATGTAGCCAGGATCCTGGAACTCTGTCTGCAAAAATTCCTCCAGGCAGACCCACAGACTACCATCGAATCCAGTCTCCATAATGAAAGTGTTATGAGCTTCACTCAGAAGTGCTTTTGCGCTGTTTTCGCTCGTTGCAGCAACCATAGCATGTTCCTCTGTAGATTCCACTGCAATGTCGCCGATCGTATGGAGCAATTCTTTCAGCGTCTCTCCGTGGGCGATCATCCATCGAAGCTTATAAGCTTCGTAGCATTTTTTCTCAAAAACGCTTTTTTCTGCTTCCAGAGTGCTTTTTACTCCATTTGGTCTGTTTTCTTTCTCCATTGTTTTCCTCCGTTATTCCCGTAGCCAGGTAGAATACCGTGCAGCTATGTTTGTAGGTTCTTTTTTGCTTTTCGGCGTCAGATGCACTCCGGCCAGCGGTAACTGATTGCATCCGGAGTTTCTTTTGCGAATGCGGCAAAATTAAAATGAAATCCAAGTTCCAGTTCCGCCACATTACGAATACTTTCCCTGTCATCTGCAGTCAGACCAAGCACATCCATGCCATTGTTGTCGTACCATCGGATCACATCCAATGCTCGTTCTGCGCCGATATCGTATCCGAACAAGGTGTTTAACCACGCCCATCTTTCAGAATCCTGAACGTTCATACCGTAATCATGCATCGCACGGTACGTATGCTCAAAGACCCCATCCGATACATCTTCGCCGACCTCTTCACTGGCATAGTTCGCGACATACGCCTTCTTTTCCTCAACGCTTTTCGAAATCCCATATTGCATGCGAGCGATGTTTCCGAATTCTTCCTCCGGGATCTTCTGCATCGCTTTCAATGTCACTGCTGTTGCGTTCATTCTTTTTCCTCCTCGATTTCTTATTTTATGATCCGGTATCAGTATGCTAACCGTGATCCGGTAATACACGCGGAAAAATGAACTGCGCTTTGTTCCTGCTGCCATGTCTTCTGCGGGTATATAAGTGTCAGAATGACATTTTGTCCATTTTTAGTGATATCTCGGTTTGCATACTGTCTGTGTGAGTTTTAAAGCAAAGAAATGGAGGAAGGAAAGGAAATGAGTGAAAATGAAGCAAAGAAAACAATTTCGCTATGGAAAACAGCAATTCTGAATTTATTGCGAGGGTGGACAGGAAGACTGGCAAGACGCAGCGGCTGGCTCATCATGCGAATCACGTATCGGCTCTTATGGCGCTGTGTACGGATTGGCCGGAGATGGCTCATGCAATGAACCTGATCGGCGCACTGCATGATGCCGGAAAGTTGGATCCGAGATTCTGCGCAGCGATTGACCGCGCAGCAGCTGATCCGGATGCATCTTGCCGGGCCGGTGTGAACCATACACTTGCCGGCGGTTTGATCCTGCAAGATCTTCGCAGGGAATTGAAAGCTTAAAAGAACTTGGAATGATTCATGAAGTATAGGAGGCGAGATTAATGAATAGAAAAGAGTTTTATAATATTGTTAAAACTGAAGGATTAAATAAGTTCAATATAGGTGATTCTTTTGAAATACCCAAAGTAGCAAACGTTGTAGGTTGTATCAATGATAATGGATGGGTTGTATATGAGACAGATGAAAGAGGCGCATATCATGTTATTTCAAAACATTTATCAGAAGAAGAAGGCTTAGAGGCTCTACTTGTTGAATTGAGAAATAAACAGAGAAAAGAGGCAATTATGAAAAAATTGCGTAAATAAGGAAAGTTACCAGGTACCGCCATATGAAGCATTGCGAGGAATCATGGAATCCATTTACTGGAAGCCAACGATTCGATGGGTAATCGATGCGGTCCGCGTGATGAATCCGATCCGCTATGAGCGACGTCCCGTCCTTGGCGTGCGATTCAACTCGCCGAAACACTCTCAATACAGCTATCTATATCTGAAGGACGTCCGTTATCAGGTACGCGCACATTTCGAATTCAACAAAAACCAGACAGAGATGATCTGGGATCGAAATGCCGGTAAACATGACGCAATCGCGAGGCGAAGTATCATGATTGGCGGACGCCGTGATCTGTATTTTGGATGCCGCGAATGTGTCGCAGATGTCACCCCGTGTGTATTCGGCGATGGCGAAGGCGCTTATGACGCAGTGCCAGAAAAGGATTTTGGATTTATGTGTCATGGAATGACATATGCGGATGACGCAGTCCTGGAAGACGACAAAGACTATCTGACAGCCAATTTCTGGAGCCCGGTAATGAAGTACGGAGTGATTCAGTTCGCAAGACCGAAACGTTGCAACCAGCGCGTAAAGATCCACGAAATGAAACCTGTTTTGTTTACCAATCTGGCCGGATTTACCGACAATTCGGAAACGGGCGTGGAACGCTTTGACCTTGCCAAATTTGAGAAGGCATCCGGCTATCACTTGAGCAGTGGACTTGACGAATTTGATGAGTCCATGTGTTAAAAGACGGGATCGACCAGCCACGCAGATTCGAGGATTATGAAATTACCTGGAATCCGATTGATGGTTGTGTCGAACCTGAAATTTACGAAGCATAAAAGCAAAATTGCATTCCCCATCTCAGTTTGAGGTGGGGATTTTTTCGTCCGCTGCCTGCCGGATATGCCGGCGATAATTTTCGCTCTTTTTACGACAGATCCGGATACATACTGTTTATGTACATTAGTGGAAAGGCATTGAGAAAAAAGAAAATGCCTAAGAATTCAAAAAAAACATGTAGCAACGTGCGCTACATGAAATTCGTTCCGTATGGAATGTACTGAAAATCATCTCTGAAAATGTTACCAAAGTGCGGTAACTATGTGCGGAGATGGTATGCAACGGGACATACCTTACGTATGTCCAATAAAAGAGTAAAATAAAAAAAATAAAAAGAAGGAGGCGTCCGCGGTCGTACGGGCGTCGAAGGAGGAAAAATATGAGTGGAAAATTAAGCGTGAACGAGATGGAAATGAGAGCAAAATTCTTACCGGAGGGATCACCTTCCGAGTATAGAAGATGGCTCGAAGCGCTTCCGCGTCCAACGCGGATTGCAACCATCTCGCCGATCGAGGGCGATTATGTCCGTAAGGACAAATCGTACGAGATCTTACGATTCGACTGCAAAAATCCTGTATACGGAATTTTGCAGAACGGTCGTTACGGGGCAGGGTTTGCGAAGCCAGAAGAGCTGGCTTCGTTGAGTGCCGAACTGTATGAAGTTGGTACCAATCGCCGATACGTTTCCAGCGATGCAGATCTGGTAAGGATCATGTACACTGGAGCGGAAGATTTCATTGAAGGTTCTTGGATTGTGAAATCTAAGAAGCATCATTTGAAGTCAACGGCAGTGGGTGCTGGCGACATGCAGTGGCCCGCAACAAAGCGGCTTGCTGAAGCTTTCAGAGTACTGAAAATGTGCTCTGATATTGCTGCACTCGCTTGAGCTTGATCCGCCCAACCCAAAGCCCTTCTCTGAGAAATCAGAGAGGGCTTTTTTTGATGCCAAAAAGTGTTATCCTCAAAAATACCATTCAGAAATATGGCCGAGATTTTTTATTTCCGGCATAAAATCATGCATACTGAAAACAGAATAAAAAATACGAAAGGGAACACATGACAGACATGCACTCTTTAACCAAAAAAGTAAAAGGCGCAATCCTTATACAAAAATATGAAAAGAAAAATGACGCGGTGATCAGCGGCATTGTCGGCGCTGCCGTCGGGGATGCGATCGGAGTGCCGGTGGAATTCCAGTACCGCAAACAGTTATCCGAAAAGCCAGTCACAGGTATGCGGGCACACGGTACCCATAACCAGCCGGCTGGAACATGGTCGGATGATACGTCCATGATACTGGCCACTGCCAGCGCATTATCCTGTATGGAGCTTGACCCGGAACGAATCGCAACGGCTTTTTTAAGCTGGCGGGATTATGGAGCATTTTCGCCAGATGACAGGGTTTTTGATATCGGACTTACAACCAACACGGCCCTAAACCGATTCAAGGAAGGGACGGATGCGGTCCTGTGCGGTGGGAACCATATAGAAGATAACGGGAACGGGTCATTGATGCGGATCCTTCCGGTGGCGTTTTTCTTATACAACACAGAAAGTTTCGAGGACAGGAAGCAGGCCGTTTATGATGTTTCATCCATCACACACCGTCACCTCATTTCAAAAATCGCATGTCATTTTTATGTGGAGTTCGCCATCCGGCTGATGAGAATGGGAAATAAAGACATGTGCGCGACAGCAGCAATCAAGCAGGCTTACGATCACACCGCAAAAATTTTCCATCTTCATTATGCATATGACGAAGAGATAAGTGAAATTTTCTCGAAAATCTTCACGGGCGAGCTGTCGGACTGTTCCGTACATATTATTAGATCGGGAGGCTACGTAGTCGATTCTCTGGAAGCTGCCCTTTGGTGTCTGCTGCATACGGATTCTTATGAGACAGCTGTACTAACCGCAGTGAATCTCGGGCATGACACGGATACGATCGGCTGCATCACAGGCGGGGCGGCAGGCATCATATACGGTATCAACAATATTCCCATGACATGGAAAAAGACATTGCGAAGAAGTGATATGGTGTATGAAATCGCTGTGGATTTTGCAAAAACATGTCAAATTTTATGATGTTTTTGACCAAAAAATGTTATCCGCAAAAAACTCCTTCTGATGCCTGCACACACGATGCCATCATACCCTGAATTTGCTAAAAAAACATTTTTTCGCCTTCCTCATTCGCATACTGTAATCGAATTTATTATAAAAGGAATAGAGAAAAGGAGAAAAAATATATGAATACAAAAAGCAATAAGAACACAGCAAAAGTATATTTCACCGGTGATTTACATTTTGGACACTTCAATGCAATCAAATACGATTGCAGACCGTGGCCGGATGTAGAAACAATGGCAGCCGGGATGATCGATCGTTGGAACGCTCGTGTGACAGATGATGACCTGGTATACATTCTGGGTGACGTATGCTACAGAAGCAAATGCCCGGCATGGCATTATCTGGAGCGGATGAAAGGACACAAGGTTCTTATCGTGGGAAATCACGATGGGGAGCTCCTGGAGGATGAGCGTTCCCGCCGTTGTTTCGAAGAGATCCATTCATACATGGAAATCAAAGAAGGCGGCAAGAAAATCGTTCTCTGTCATTATCCGATGGCAGAATGGAACGGCAAGACGCGTGGTAGCTGGCATATTTTCGCCCATATCCACGCACAGAGAAACGAAGCTTACGAGGTCATGAAGAACATGCCGCACGCACTGAATGCGGGATGCATGCTGAGTAACTTTGCTCCGGCAACGTTTGCCGAACTGATTGCAAACAATCAGAAATTCAACGCGGCAGACTAACAGCTTGACATACCCATCCCAAAAACGGGATGGGTATTTTTTTTGCAAAAACACTTAAAAACGCGGGCTGCGTTGACATACCGAAAATAACATTGATTCAAAACAAATTCTTAAAAGGAGGAATCAAATATGCCGAAAACAACACCGCAAATCTCTAAATTAATCGTTCATGATGGGGTATTCCATGCGGATGACGTTCTGTGTGCCGCAATGGCAAGATCATTAAATCCGGATGTCTGGATCCAGCGCACAAGACGCCTTGACCCGATGGACATCGAGTTAAACGGGAATGGCGTTTATATCGCAGACGTTGGCGGCGGAAAATATGATCACCATCAGCCGGATGCGGCAGTGCGCGAGGACGGAGCAAAATACGCCGCTTGCGGATTGCTGTATGAGGAATGGAAAGATGCGCTCTTTAACACCAAAGAGGGCCAGCAGTATTTCGAGGATACTTATGTAAAACCAATTGAAGTGACGGATAATGGTGGAGAACGTAATATGTTAAGCCATGCCATCGGCGGTTTAAACCCGTCCTGGGACCAGAAGACAGACTGGGATGCGGCTTTTTACGAGGCTGTAGACCGGATGTCCGCCATTCTGGAGGCAGAGCGGCATCGCGTGAACGACCTCGGGAAAACAGAACCGGCAATCGATGACAAAACCTTAATGGAAGCCCAGAAAATGATGGGAGCAGGAGAGTTCCTGGACGCATCATGCAAAGATAAAAGCTTAAATAATTACATGGCCTTACAGGGAGATATGTATGACGGGCAGGCAAAGGATCCGTTAACCGCAGGGCTTTCCGCGCTCGGAGAAGTGAATCCGGAAGCCGCAAAGGAAATGGTAGATAAGATCCTGGATGAAGACCGCGAAAACGTGAATTCCACATTTCGCGCACGTTCCATCGTGCAGGACGCATATGCGAAATCACCGGATAAAACCAGTGTCATCCTAGAGTCCTACGTTCCGTGGAGAGACGTCCTTCCAGAAACAGAAGCAGAGTATGTTCTTTATGAAACAAAGGGGCAGTACAATATCCAGTGTGTACTGAAGGGCTTAACCGGGAATGAAACAAAGGCAAAACTTCCGGAGGAGTGGCTGAGCCAGAAACCGGAAGGTTGTAAATTCGTAGCTCCGGCAAGACATGTCTGTGGCTTCGATACCATGGAGCACGCAAAAACGGCCCTGGATACCATTTTGAAAGACCGTACCGCGCAGATTGAAGCCTCTAAATGGGAAAAACAGCAGGCCGATTATCATCTGACTTATAATAATTCAAAGGAAAATATTGACTTTCATGGTTTTACGGTACAGCCAGGTTTCTGGTACGGAAAGGACCTGACAAACGGCGAAAACATTGCACTTACGCCGGCGGGTAATTTCTACCGCAATATTGAATCTGATACGGAAAGGCCGTGGCATAATATCGATCCATGGTACGACGAGGAAAAATCCATGCAGGCGGATGCTCGCATCCTTGCGGACGGATACCAGGCTCCGGATTTTAGCAGCAAAAAACCATTCGAACAGTGGCTGGAAGAAGATTATGGCGTTTCTACAGAAGATTACCAGGAATACTATCACGGAAAAATGGCGGAGTATGTGCAGGAAGCGTATGACTATTACCAGTATAATGGATTGCCCGATTTTGCCAGAGACGAAATCAACCTTCAGCATGCACGGGAAACCATGGGTGTTGATGAACACAATACCCCGTGCGTTGAATGGCGTTGGTGGAATGAGATGAACCACGATTTGCTTACTTCCGCTCAAGGAATGGGATATGATTTTATTGTTGAGGAGTGTTTACAATCAGCGCGCACCGACATTTTCATTGAGCGCGAAGAAAACGGAATGGAAGAAGCGGATGCAAAGACAAGACCAATTACAGATCGAGAGCTATTCCGCCATGCAACCGATATCAATTACGAGGGATACAATCATTCTCACGACAACATCGAACAACTCATCGGTTATAGTTATAATGCACAATGTGAAAATGCATTAAATGGCCGAAAAGACTTCATACAGCAATTTGGTAAAATTTGTAACAACATGGGATTTGATCATGATACTGTTATGGGCGTATTGCGTGATGCTATTACAGAAACATGTGACCACGGAAATCTCGTTGTGACGCAGTCTCTTCGCCAAGATGTGCGCAATCTGATTGAGCCAGTTTTAAACGGCGAGCAAAATGTTGAATTGACAGCTGATAATAATACTGCAGAAATTCAGCAGAAAATCAGTAAATATCCAAAAGAATGTTTGAAAGCGTTAACCAAAGATGTATCCGACCAATATATTCAAGCATATATTGCGTACGACATGTCCGTTCAAGCAATGGACACCCACTTAGATGCAGCATTGCAATCCAGTAATGAAGCATTATATAAAGTGGCGTTAGAGCGCGGTCTATCTAATGATGACCTCACATACGCTTTTGGTGATGACTTCGTCACAGAGATGGAGAGCCGAGAACAGATACAGCAGGCGGAGAAAAATACCGACGATCCAAACCTCGAATAATACGACTAAAACAGCAAGGTGCCCACTTACCATTTGCGATACCTGCAGATGTGGCGGGCACCTTGCAACACGCCCATTTGATAAAAGACGCCGGCGCTAAACATACATAGCAGAATATACATTCTTCACATTTTTGCCTGTTTGTGACCAAAAAGTGTTATCCACAAAATATTGCGCGTATTTTATATGGTAAAGGCGATACACCTTGCCGCATTTACTGCGATATGTTATAATATTGCAAACAAAACACGATGATCCCAAAGTAACTGTGGAAGACACCTGCCAGTATCGTTTCGTGAAAAGAAATAGCCGAAGAAGAAAGAGAGAAACATCCGGAAGAGCGCGGTACGGGTTTTTATTATACAGGTCTAACTATCGGACAAATAACGATTTTACCGATAGTTAACATTTTTTTGCCTGGATATATCGTGAATCATCGGCTTTGTACCACTTTTGCCTAAATAATGATTTCGGTATTCATTGAACATCGGCTTCGTACCGAAAATTTCAGTTTTATGTTATATAAAAGGAGGTTTTTATGGCATCATTCGATCGGTTTACATACCATGAACAATTAGAAATTGAAAATACTCAAAAAATACGTTTGCTTTTAACTGATTTACCACCATATATTAAGGACTTTTTCCGCGGCCGTGAATTGTCAACTTCTACGAAAACCCGGTTGTCATATTCCTATGATTTTAAGGTGTTTTTTACCTTCCTGATCCAGAATAACCCAGCATGGAAAAATCGCCGTATACAGGACATTTCCCTGTCTGATTTAGACCAGCTGACACTTTCCGATTTTGAGGAATTCCAGGAATATCTGAAGGTATATACAGATCCGGCGACCGGTGCCCTGATTAAGAACAGCGCAGGCGGCATCGCGCGCAAGATTTCAACGGTGCGCAGCCTGTTCACGTATTTATACCGGCACGACATGATCAGCCGGAATGAACCGTCTAAGGTAGAAATGCCTAAGATCGCCGAAAAAGACATTATCCGGCTGGAACCGGATGAAGTGGCGGAACTGTTGGACTATGTAGAAAGCTGCGGCGCTATCCTGACTCCGCATCGGCAGAAATATTATAAAAAGACGGTTGCCAGGGATTTGGCCATCCTCACTCTCCTGCTCGGCACAGGACTCCGTGTATCGGAATGCGTCGGCCTGAACTTCGATGATGTCGATCTTAAAAATGACGGTGTCCGGGTGACACGCAAAGGCGGTAAGGAAATGACGGTATATTTTGGTGATGAAGTTCATGACGCCTTGGAAAACTACCTGACCATACGCGATGAAATCCAGGAAGTACCCGGTCATGAACGCGCATTCTTTTTATCGATGCAGCGAAAAAGGATCAGTGTTGATGCCGTGGAGAACCTAGTCAAAAAATACGCGAAAGTCGTTGCTCCAGCTAAGCATATTACTGTGCATAAATTACGTAGCACCTACGGTTCGACCCTTTATGCGGAGACAAACGATATTTACCTGGTCGCCGATGTTCTCGGGCACAACGATGTAAACACTACGAAACGGCACTACGCTGCCCTATCCGAAGAGCATCGAAAAAGTGCCAGAAATAGGGTAGTATTGAGGGAATAAATCAGAAATTACCAAAAATACCAAACAAAGAGAAAATAAATAGCACTGTCTGAAAAGTGAACGCGTGATTCGCTATGAAGCGGGAAATTTGCCGTATCAAATGGATGTTTGTATGTCATAGCCGCTTGAAAAAGTTTATAAATCATTAAGGACCGCAGGCAATGCGCAAAAATATTTTCCGTCCATGATTTAACAAAGAAAAATTATACATGTTAATGCGCGAAAAGCAGGGAGCACATCCCTGCTTTTGTTCGAGTTATAGCAACAATAATAATGTCGGAATAGCAAATGGGACGTAGATAACCAGCAGGCACACCCAATACAGGATAGTTGCCATGAAGTACTGACGCGATACTCTGTCTCCTGCCACCGTATTTTCTGCCTTGTGCATTTTCTGATTGAAATACGCTTTCAGTTTTATTCTAACAATGATTGGGGCTACGAACATCAGTGCCAGAGCAATAATAAATCCAAGCGTCTGCATGATGATGAGAAAGGTTAATGCCATGGTTTCTTTCCACAAACCAAAATCCATACCCCGGCCATTACGCAACAGGTTGTACAACTGTTTTAACTGCTCATAATATTTACTTAACATGGGATAAATCCTCCTTCAGTTCGTTTGTGAATTGGATCAGACTCTGGCTACTGATTGCATCCCCACAATATTTATCCTGATATTTACCGATTATCTTTCGATGCCGAGCATCCATGTGATAAAGATGGATTCGGAATGGACAATCGGTGGACTCGAATTTCGCCCAGACATTGACCGTGATCCCCATAGACGCTAAAAATGCAAGCGCGCTCACAACGTCCGGATTTGCAAGATCACTCCATCGTTCTGGATCTGCCAGACTGGCAAATCGGCATATTTCAGCAATGTCTGCCGAGGTTTTTTCAGACCATCCCAGTTCGTCGATTTTTACGCAATCTTTAAACCTTCTGTATAATCCGACATAATTTCTTTCTTTGTAATACTCTTCAGGCGGCATCGTACCAAATAATCGATCAAAAAACAGTGTATAGTCCTCTAAATAATGGATCAAAAGTGCCGCGAGCAATATTACCATTATCAATATTATTATGATGCGCATAATATCATCATACATCATTTTTATTTCTCCTTTTTCGTGAATTGCGACATTAACTAAGCGCAGTATACGCAATTGTATGTGGTTGTTCTCGTGCCATTCGCGCGCAACTTCCTTTCCATAAAACGTTATACCGTCAGTATGGAGCATGTTTTTGAATGGTATTTTTGCGGATAACACTTTTTGGTCAAAAAAGACTAATTCAGAACGGCATATTCGCCAAATAGCATTCAGCCTGCTGATGCTGATAGAAAACAATACAAACTCGCTGGCTCTGGAAAATGCAAAAAGAAAGGGCACATCACCTGCGCCCCTTCCAGTAGATTTTTTGTCAGTCAGTATTGAAAGCCTGGTTTTTGTGCCGCGCATCGGTATGAACTCTGGTCCCAGGGTTCATAGGCTATTTCTTTTTAATTTTTATAAGATGATTGGCATAAGATTCGATTTCATCAGGCGTGAGGTGCGCGGAATGATTTACGTCCGCCTTTTCACAAATTTGCCTTATTGCATACCTTATATCCACGTTTCCGGATCTATATCGCTCCGTTTTTAAGTTGATCATTTCCTTATATTCTGGATGCTGCGATGTAAAATCACTTATAAAATTTATCATACCGCTTAAGTCTTTGGAGAGCATTACCGTCATATCTTCCAGCCAGCTTAAATAATCAGAATTCGCATTCAGGTGTAGAGTGCGGATGTCCATGATATCAGCCATATAGTCTGGTTTTGGATATGTTTCATCATACTTTGAACGCGCTGTTTCTGCCAACGATGCATAGAATTTTTCGTATGCAAGCTTATAAGGTTTCCCAATTCCGGTTTCCCATTCCTTACAATACCGTCCATACAACGGGAATACGATCCACGGTGGAAGAATTGCCGATACAGCGTTTTTGTCCTTACAAACCGCTTTTGCGTAGCCTTTTAGTTTTTTACAATAAATCTTGATAGTTTTAATGGTATCATACGGAAGGTCCCAATTTCTTGAATTCAAGATAGAAACATCAGTGGATTTTATTGGAAGCATGTGAGTCCAATGTTCAGCTTTTCCTTTTGGAAACCCTTCTATATTGATACGCAGTGATTGAATATACGAGCTCATGGCTACCAGTGATTTTATATCAGCATTGTTATAGATCATTCTTGAAAACATTATATACCTCCATCATATTATTTTTTTATCAAAGTAAACACTACTCTCCCATCTCATTCCAGAAAGCAGCCTCATGATATCTTCTTGCCATTTCCGACACTGAGTGCGCGTCCAGTCCTACCAGGTAATCATCGGGGCAATGCTTCCAAAACATTTCCGGGTAAAACTGGCCTGTTTCCATGGAGCTAAGATTCCGTTCCAATGGAATATGGTGTTCTCTTGCGGCAACAATAAGTTCTTTCGCCAACCCCACATCCGCCGTCTCTCCAGGTTTCAGATATCGATAACTGCGATCTGGGTGTGCAACACCGGAGAAGTACCCGCTTTCTACCCCGGAAAGTTCAGCCCGGATAATGCCGTTAGCTTGCCCGCTCTTCTCTTTCATGGAGAAACTGTACACTCCGGGCGCCAGCTCATAAAAATGCTGTCCCAAAAGCAGATATTCAATCCGCTCCTCTTCTCTCAACTTCTCATAATATGCCAGAAATCCAGGCAGATATTCCGCTTCCAGTCCGATCCGCACCTCGATCTTTCCTTGGTATTTGGCTTTAAGCTCTGAAAGCGTTTTAATATATTCCGGCAAATCTGCCATTTTCATTCTTCCACGGAAAGAGTCTCCCGGGAATGGGGCATGATCTGTGAATGTGATTTGTTTTGCACCCAGATACATGGCAGTTCTAATGTAGGCATCTTCCCGTTCGTCTCCGGCGTGTCCGCACCGCCAGGTGTGAATATGGAAAGCTTCCTCCGGGTTCAAACAAACCATTCTTCTCATGTATTTTTTCCCTTCTTTCTTTCTGATTGTATTACGATTTAATTCTCTTGATCATGTGGTACGGATCTACCCCCGCATACGTAGGGCAGGCCGCGAAATCCTGAAATCTTGTAATGCAGTACGGGTTCATCCCCGTATGTACGAGGCGGTGATTTGTGTGACGATTATCACTGCAAACCTAATCGGTTCATCCCCGTGCGGATGGGGCAGACATTACATCGAGCAATAAATGGATGCGTATGGTGGATTCATCCCTGTATACACGGGGCAGATCTCATCCGGCAATGAGTAAAATGTAGAAATCAAGGTTCATCCCCGCGCATACGGGGCAGATTGCTTAGATCGCTTTCAAAAAGATTACTAACGTCGGTTCATCCCCGTATACACGGGGCAGATACTAAACTCCCTAAGAAAATTTCTGAGGTTGCGGAGCAGCTACTCCCGCCTTAAAATTCCATGACAGAATCAGTATGTATCATCTTTTTGGAATGTATTTTGCGGATGACACTTTTTGGTCATTTTTTACTATTTTCGCAAAAAAAAGAGATGCCGGCGGCACCTCTTTCTCATTTTGTTTCCTTATCATGACATTCTTTTTTGTCTGCACTCTTCCAAAGTTTTGCACTTTACCAATGAGTTGTCTTTCCCTGTGCAGTAATACGATTCCGTGTGTTCGCTATAGTCGAATAATTGGACGTATGGAAATCTTTTTAAGAGTTTGCCTACTTCATGCATCGTACGTCCGATTTGGCAATAGCGGCTTGCATAAGATGGCTGACCGTCGTTCTTGATGCCGCAAATTCGGTATCCTTCCCATTCGAAGTTTTCTCTGTGTTTTTTCACGAGATTATCCATCACATATACGAGATCTGCCAGAAGTTTTCCCATGTCTTCTATTGCCTGCAGACTGGTATCCTGCGTCAGAAAACATCCGAGATCAATGATCTCATGTTCAGGGTTGAAGTATTCCAATCCGATCTCCAGATGAATGTTTCCGCTGTTGCCGAATTCCAGACGGTTCCAGAATAGTCCATCCGCCCGTTTGATTGATCGCACATCATCAGCTGGCATTGCGGACTGCAGATGTTCCGGCATTTCAACCTGCTCGCACAGAATATGAAACAATTCCTGATTAGTATATGGTTTCTTCCCTCCGCTTGAATCTGGCATGTAATGTGCCTGATAAAATTCCCACATTTCATCACCGTCGCTTCTAAGACCGAGTAGGGTTTTCATGTAATCCGGGTCGCAGAATTCCTCACTCAGGAATTTCTCTTTGCTGCTCCAGACCGCCCCACCAAACCCAGAGTCGCATAAAAACGACTGCTCCGCGTTCTCCATCAGGCGCCTGGTGCTATCCCCATCTGTCGCCGCACTGACAGGGTCAGTCTCCACGAGCTCTGCTGCCAGGCTGTTGATCGTGCCAGATAACTCCTGCAGCGTATTTCCGTGGGAGAGCATCCAGTACAGCCGGTATGCTTCGTAGCACTTGTGCTCAAATATCCGCTTTTTGACTTCTGTGACCATAATCGTTCCGGCCATACACTTTCCTGTTTCGTGTGTTTTTTCTTTCATCTTTTCTTCCTCCTTCGATTCCTTTTGTTTTTGTGACATATTCAGTATGGCATTACCGTGAGCGGGGAAGGAAGTATTTTGCGGATGAAAAAATCGGGCCCTGTATGGACAAGGTCCGGTGGTAAGGTAATGCTTTGCAAAGCGCGTTGACTACGCAAGACATCCCCGTATATACGGGGCGGATCAAAATTCACGCTGTATTCGTAGGACTTTACATGGCTCATCCCCGTGCATACGGGGCAGATAGCGTTTTATCAGGGATTGCGATTCCAAGGATAGGTTCATCCCCGTGCATACGGGGCAGATCTGCGAAATTTCGATAATGGCAGTTTGGACTCTTAGATTCATCCCCGTATACACGGGGCAGATTTGGTTCTAGCATTTACTGACTGCTTCTGGGCAGGTTCATCCCCGTGCATACGGGGGCAGATACTAAATTTTCCAAAAATCTCTGAGGCTACAAAATCACCAATTCAATCTTAAATGTCTATGGTAGAATCAGTATGTATCATCTTTTCTGAATATGTTTTTGTGGATAACACTTTTTGGCTACAATTCCAGTTCATCCGTCACTCTGTCCTTGCGGTCATGTTCTCCATTATCATCTCCTGCCGGCACTACACATTCGCAATATTCCGCATAAATCTTTTGCGTCTCCAGACTGTTGACTAAGGAGGCGTCTTCGCGGATCCCTGCTTCTTCCCGATCTACAGGCTGATACGTGAACACTGCGTCAGCCTTTGTCACATCGGTCACAATCGTTGCCTGCTGCGCTTCTGCATATGCATGGAATAACTGTCCCATGGTCGGCTCCGGACTCTGCAGGGCATGGACTAATGCCTTTGTGCAATCATCCATGGACTCATAACTTTGATATCCTGGTTCTGGCAAAATCAGGGATGGCTCGTCAAGCCAGATAAACCCGTCCCGGCTGACATCGTAGGCAAACATAGTGACATCCTTATTCGTTGCTGAAATCTGAAACGCCTCCGTAAACGCTTTTGCTTCAATTAACTCACCACAGAAGGACGGACGCTCATCGCGGTAATTTTCACTGTAAGCCGTATCAAGGGTACCTTCGCGCTCCATGATGATTGCGCGGATACTATCATCGTTGGCCAAGCTTGCATTATATCCATGAAGCGAAAAAATCAGATAATCATATCCATGCTGTCTCAGGATATCCTTATCAAACATGACGATTTCCTGGGCGCCTTTCCTATCGCGATATGGATCTCCCTCCGTGAAATCACCACTATGGACTCCCCACGCTTCCCGTAAGTTCGTGTAGTCAACTTCCGTTCCGTATTCCATGGAGCCATCTTCACGTACGGCAACCGGATATGCATGCAGATCCAAATCAAGGCATGGTGTTTTCCAGCTGATCCCTGCTGCGCCAAGGTTTGCACCGCGCACGCCAGGGATCAGGCTGCCAGTCGATACGGAAGCATTTTTAGAGGCTTTTGTATCCTGCCTCTGCGGAACGCGAATACCATCTAATGCCGGATCGATATATACCTGATGCATTTCCCTGGCGCTTTCGAGCCTGCGAAGAAGACCGGTATGGATTGCGCCAGCAAGCTCTTCCCGCTCTTCCTCCGGCAGCTGGACAGCATTCTGAACGCGCGCAGGAACCAGTGCACGATTGTGATTGCGGATAATACGTGGACCTGCCATCCCACGCATTCGGACTGCGTTTTCCGCTTTCAGGGCTGCCGCCGGTCCCACGTTCTGTGCCGCGTCGTGAGCTATATCATAAACAGCCTGTTTCTCTATATCCGGGGTCATGCTGAGTACGTAAAGACAACGCTGCAAGAAATAGCCTGGATTATTTCTGGCGAAAGCAGCCACACGAGCAGAACCATTGCCGTCATGCAATGCTTCTTTCGCCTGTAAGAACATGGCAGCCTGGGAATCCAGTTTCTGCCCATGTTCATCCAGATGCTTTCCCGTTGCAAGACAGTCAAAGGCCTGTACAACGCGATCAGGGCCTTTCCTGGCGTCAATATTTCGCATAACCCGCTTCCAGTACTTCTCTTCCCTCCACATATCCCGGTATAATCCGGGGCACCGGTCCATCAATTCCTTTATAAAGCGCTGGTCTTTCTTCGTTAAACGGACTTCAAAGCTCTTTGGCGTAAGAAGCCTCTCTGGATTTGCGGCCCGGCGTATGTAATTGGCGTCGCGATATGTGCGCCCATTGCGCGCGCCATTGGTACAGCTGATGACAGAAATAACCCGGAGAATATCGGTCGCATCCTTGCACAGATGATTTTCATATGCTACAAAATCAAGACTGCTGTCATGCAGCCATGCCGTACACAGCGCTTCATTTTCCTTGGAAGAAAACGGCCTGCTCATAGAATTCAGAAAGCGGGCTGTCCAGGACGCAGCATAGCGCAAAACATCCGTACGCGCAGAAACGGATGAAGCATTGCCATGAATATAGCCGTCCATTAAGGCGTGGAAATCGGAATCATGACCAACGCTGATGTATTTCATTTCTCTGTTCAGGGTTTCTGTCAATGGCGTGCGTTCTGTTGGTTCTTTCTGCATCATGCCGTATTCCTTCATGACGTTCGCAAACCCCATGATATCAGCACCGTACCGAGCCCCGTAATAAATGATCGCGTTCAGATAAAGTTCCACATCACTTTTTCCCATGACTTCTTCCGGGAATCCCGGATAAAACATGTGGGCCTGCTGAAATTCATCGAATCCGATTCTGTCACGGATTAAGCGGTCCAATTCCTGATATGCGATCGCCTGGCTTTCTATGGAAGCTGCAGCAAACGTCCGGAGTAATTCCGCATCCAGTCCAATGCCATAAGCGCCACGCAGGTTCCGGTCTATGGTTAATGCGCTGCGCAGCTGAAGATCGGATGTTTCGCGATCCTGTGGATTTTGTACATCCATGGAATCCACGATATATTTTCTGGATGCTTGGAATATGCGCGTTTTCGCAAAATAATCCATTTCCGGTACAGACATCGGAGCCGCAAAATATGCGCTGTTTTTGACGGCCTGTTTCTGCTGTTCAATGCGGTAGCGGATGATATCCTGCTTGCTTCTGTCTTTACTCATTTATTCTTTCTCCTTTCGGCGATGATCGATATTTTGATAAAGAAAAAAGGCTGACGACCAAATGTGCGTCAGCCTTAAGGTATGGACAGTGTACAGGAAAACATGTTGTTGTCCGCCGGATATGATATCCCGGACAACTCATATGTTTTAGGAAAATAGAAGGAACGCTGTACGTAACTCCATACCAGGGCCAGTGGAAGGGAAAACATGTTGCCGTCCCCATCGAGATGCTATATGCACGAAACATATAGGCACCCCTTCGAACGGCTCTTCCCATTAGAAAATAGAAGGAACGCCTTCCGTACGCCCGGTAAATTATGAAAGACTCAATTCCTTTCATAACTACGCTATCAGTATGTATCACGCTTATGCGTTTTTCACCGCGATTTTCTGTTTTTTTCTTTTTTTCTCCTTTCCTATCATCCAGTCCATATGTGCCATGATCGACCATTTGGATCATGGATTTTTGGACGGAATTTCGATTACTTTCCCTACGACACAGCTCTCAAAAAAGCCGTCGGAAATCTGGCCGTCCAATTCTCTTTCGCATTCCTCTGCGGTGTTCCTGGTAATTCGGATGATCACATACTCATTCGTACCAGTCATATCCGCATTTTCAAGTGCAACTTTTCTCACATCTACACCAGAACTCCAGTCGTAAGCTGCCGATGGCGCGAAAGATGCTTTTTGCCTGTGTCCATCAGCACCATATACCTTCCATGCTCTTGTTACTTCCATTGTTGTTCTCCTTTCTCGATTCCATTGTTTGTAGCATTATCAGTATGGAGCTGCGAGGTCTGTCAAAAACGAGAAATCAGGCACTAATGATTTAAAAGTCATAAAAAAACAATCCGTCCCTGTAGGGACGGGACGAAAAATTATCACGCTTAAATTTATTATATAAAGAACAATCCATCCTCGTAAGGATGGGATTTAAGATCGGAATCTGGACACATGGCCCGTATAGAACGATCCGCCCCCGCAGGGGCGGGATAAGTACGTCCCCGCGTTCATGTCACAGCCTCTTTTCCGAAAATCGTGATGCCATCAGTATGACACATGTTTCGGAAAGATGTTTTTGCAGATAACACTTTTTGGTTATTAGAATATAAAAAGGTACCCGAGATACGAGAACGCCCATTCGCTTAATTCACGACTGAAGTCGCAAGAATACGGTGGATGAATCTTTAAAAGCCGCCATCAGGAATAATCCGTCCCCGTAGGGACGGGACCGCTTGACCGCGACGCCGTTCATCTGAAAATAAGAACAATCCGTCCCAGTAGGGACGGGACCGTCCGGCTTAATACAACCCAAATAGCCGCAACAGAACAATCCGTCCCCGTAGGGACGGGACACGGGCTCGCCGCCTAAAACGTACCCCTGCGGAGAACAATCCGTCCCCGTAGGGACGGGACTATGCTTAAATAATGCAAAATAGCATGTACAAAGAACAATCCGTCCCCCGTAGGGACGGGACCGTTGTAAAAACTCAAATCGTCCTGCTGCCCGCGGAACAATCCGTCCCCGTAGGGACGGGACCTGTGGTCATCGGTCGTCGCGCAGATGTTGATAGAACAATCCGTCCCCGTAGGGACGGGACCTGTGGTCATCGGTCGTCGCGCAGATGTTGATAGAACAATCCGTCCCCGTAGGGACGGGACCCACGCGGGCCGTCCAGAAGCATCTGCAGAAAGGAACAATCCGTCCCCGTAGGGACGGGACTCCAGACTGATACTTTTTGATATCCAAGTGTAAGAACAATCCGTCCCCGTAGGGACGGGACCCCCTTTTTGATAGGCTCATAGGTGTACTTACAGAACAATCCGTCCCCGTAGGGACGGGACTTGTCGTTTGGAGATGACTTAAATCGGGCAGAAGAACAATCCGTCCCCGTAGGGACGGGACACACCATAGTGAACAAATATAGGGTTGTAGTAGGAACAATCCGTCCCCGTAGGGACGGGACCTTTTCCAATGAGAACGTGCCGACGCGCATTCTGGAACAATCCGTCCCCGTAGGGACGGGACTCCCTGTGGCGGTCGGAGTTGACCCTCTCGGAAGAACAATCCGTCCCCGTAGGGACGGGACGAACACAGTTGTACGACGGAGGAAACGATGATGGAACAATCCGTCCCCGTAGGGACGGGACTGTGAGATGGTAATTCTTACAGAACCCTTACTAAGAACAATCCGTCCCCGTAGGGACGGGACTATATTCAGCAGGGGCTTGACATTTTCAACAAAGGAACAATCCGTCCCCGTAGGGACGGGACTCGGTGCTGCCATTCATGCAGACGAAGTACACGGAACAATCCGTCCCCGTAGGGACGGGACTGCTCCGGGGTCATCATGTTATCCAGAGCCTCGGAACAATCCGTCCCCGTAGGGACGGGACTGACGAAGACCCGACTTACTCGGAGTTCAAGTAGAACAATCCGTCCCCGTAGGGACGGGACACTTAGTGTTTATGCGGATTTCAGGCATTATCACATCGATGTATACAGTATTCTCAATGTGATTCCGCACTACAGCCCAAAGATAAACTGACCATCAGCTCCCCAAAAATCCGGTTGATCTCTAACAATTTTACAATGATTTAACCATTTCATTTGGCTGGAGTCCTGCATGGATGGTATGCCATCAGATAAATACCGAGGGACAGAAACTGAATGCGTTAAAATGGCATTGCGCGCCCACTCATATGTATCTAAGGCTATTTCTTGTCCAGGCACGCACAATATCGTTTCAATTGGATAATTCTGATATCGCGTAGACGCATCCGACATTCTTAAAAAGCTTGTGTTTAATGCGTAGGTTTGATTTGGAGTAGTGGCTAAGTTCGCCGTTCCGTGTGCTGCTAATGCATTTGCATCATCTATCCACTGCCCTCCTGCTCTTTCGTAAGAAGCTTCAAGAATTTCTGGAATATTTTCCGGCACTGCGATCGTAGGATATCTCTTAAAAACCTCTTCTGTGCCATTCAATACCGATGCGACGTATGGCATGTGCCAATTTTTCTCTTTATTCGGGATTACCAGATAAAAAACGCTTTGGAAACCAGTTTCGCGCACCGTTCCATGATCATCATGTCTGGTCATGCGTCCCATTCTTTGAAACAAAGAATCAGCAGGGGCAAGCTCTGAAAAAACCGTATCAAAATCTACATCCAATGACATCTCCATAATTTGTGTAGAAACCACAATCGTTTTAGCTGGTCGTTTTCCTTCCTTTTTTCCTTCTTTCCCGTATAGATATACGAGTTGTTTTCCGATTTTGTCTTTGTTGTTTGGGGTGGTACGCGCCGTATATAAACGTACCGTGGTATCATGAGTGACCGCATTTCGCAGGATTTGAAACATCCGCCATGCTTTTTTGACAGTGTTAGCAATATACAATGTATTTCCGCCAGATTGAACCGATTTCAATAAGCATGAAACCGTCTCATCATGCGAAATCACTTGACATTTATACTCCTTATGCTTTGCTGGCGCACAAGTATAAGTTTGCACACTGCCGTTTTCCGCACATGTAATTCGTGGATAGCCATTACTCTCGATCTGTTCATTAGAGTAAATAGAAAACAACTCTTTTCTGGTTGCTTCCAGCAATGTAGCAGACAAAATAATTACTGGCACACGCATACTGCGTAACCACATAAGCACAACTTTAATGATTTGCATCATATATGCGTCATATGCGTGAAACTCGTCGATAATCACTACCTTACGGCTTAACGCAAGCAACCGCAGATCTCCCGCTTTGAAATTTAAGCCGGTTTGCATAAGTTGATCGACTGTCCCGCACGCTAATGGAGCAAATAACTTACGTGAGTGCGTCTCCCATTCGATTTTACTGCTGTCATCTATATTTTCCGCTCCATTCACATCGTTTGCTTTGCGGTCATTATAAAGCCAGGCCTTACCAGTTAAAAGTCTTGCATCCGCATCTGCGAATAATCCGTGTTCCTGAAAACATTTTCGCAGACGCGGGAGCATTTCCGATGCTGTTGCGTCCGTAGGTAGAGCAACGTACATGCTGCTGTATCCGTACGATTGCAATAATCGCGCAGCTGCATAGAAAGCGCCTTCCGTTTTACCACTTCCCGGTTGATCTTCAATTAACAAACATTCTGCTTTTGGGTGCTCCTCCATAACATCAATTAACCTTCTTTGCAGTGGATGTAACATATCCTCGGACAATCCGCATAATGAAAAATAGTCATACCGAGTATTTGGAATCGGCGTATCCAGTAGCCCACCATCCCGCAAAAAACGCTCCGCCATCTTTTCACAATTTTCCTTATACTGCTTAGAATCTGACGTAAGAAAATCGCAATATGATGATGCCGCCCAATCGGAAAATCGTAAGATACCTGATAATATTTGGCAAAATAAATTTTCGCAGCCCGTCACCGAAAAATATGTAAACGGATATAAGTCGCAAATAAAAGCAATCATGTCCGAAATATTTTTATTATAATCTTCTGAACTGTCAGCTTCCTGCTTTGCTTCCGTTTCAAATGGCGACTCAGGTCTCCCTTGGTGATGGTCCTCGACGATACGCGTAAGCATCCTTATCGTTCTCATATCAGAGTTGTCGCCTTTATTTTTTTTGAGGAACTTCAGTAATTGCCGGCCGCTTTCATTTTCATGCCGAAATCCGTACCGCGTATCAGTCGGCAATGCAGAAGACGATAAGTTTTCTTGGAAAAACGGATGCAATTTCCCTAAATCATGCAATCCAATGATGCACAAAATGCTGTGCAGAAATCGCTGAACCGGAATCAACTTGTCTGTCTGCTCATATAATAAGTCCAAACATGATTTGTAGTTGGACTTTTCCAAAAATGTTTCGGCCATGATTGCGGTTTCAACGGAATGTTCCCATAACAATTTTTGGGGTTTTGCGAGAAGTTTTTTCCATGGCTCTGGACATGGAAATGCGAGCAGTGAAATTCCATCAACATCAGTAACATGTCGCTTAGGATTCCCATATGTCTGTAATGTAATCCGATAATTCGCCGCATCATAGCACATGATTGCGTCAATAGTCGGCTGTTCCTGAATGATATGTTCCCACAGTAAATCTCGCCTGGTTTTCGAGAGTCTCCCGGCAAAAATTCCGGGACGTATTTTTAGCATATGTCTCGACAGATACCCCTCGATTCGCGGTTCCGCATGTTCCAATGAAATGATCACCATAATTTTACTACCTCTTCATATTTGCGTAGTTGATCCCAGCTTTTTGATTTGTTCCAGGATCCCATAATGCGCCATTTGACTCACCCGCAGACGATTCACCCGCAAACATTGCCGTAAGGTCAGCACATATCACAGACAACAATTTCTTTCCCAACATTAAATTTCGCAACTGCTGGCGGAAATCCGCAAAATCACATTGTCCGGAAGCACAGCTCTCGAACGCAAGTGGAATGACGTATTCATGCTTATATAAATCCGCCACGTCATACACAAAACTACACATTGTGCCGGTATGTATGAACCCAATTGCTGCAGAAAATCCCAGCCCAGATATGGCCGCATGACAAACATTATAAAGATATTTATTTCCGACTGTAAGCAGCTGTTGGATGGTATCCTGCGTCTCAAAATCATCGCGGTTATATTTCCGTCCGTTCCATTCTACATGATATTGAGTAGCATATTTCTCATACAGCGCTTTCATGCGCAGGCCTTCCGCGCCCCGAAGCTGCTCCAACGACCGCCCCTTAACCGGCATCTCCCCATCGAACCGTTTGTTATACATCCACCGTACCACGTCCATATGCTTCACAGGATCCGCACAATATGCGGCCTGTTTTAATAAATTTGCAGAACTTCGATCTTCCTGCATGCCCTCCGCATACCACGTTCTTAAATGTTCTCCTGACCACACTAATAAGCAGCCACTATCGCACATAGCCTCGATGGCCCGATGCGTAATGGAACATCCGGGTCCAAGGACCAAGCACCCAAGAGCCGCGACCGGAAGCGGAATGCGGTCTTTCCCCTGCAAGATCTGTACCGAAGAATCGCATTGTTCGATAATAGCGTGCTCAACATATAAATACGGCAGACGCTCCGACATCGTACTATTTTCTTTTACGGAATTTTGTTTCATAACTCTTCCAACCTATCGGCACAGTAAAAACAAACCGTTGCCATACGCCTTATGTTCTCCCACCCCCTTATGCCAAGCGGCTTTCAGGGTATCAATGTCTGTAATCGTGCCATAAATATCAAAATCATGCAGCGTAACAGTTGCGTTGCCGCCCTTGCTTTCATCATGTGAAAAAACAACATTCTGTTTTTGTATTTCAGTAACCGAAGAAGTGCCGACTCCATATCGGCCTAATTTTTCCGTGATCCATTCAAGTGTTCTCTCCGTCGGAACATACACTTTCTTAGTAACGCCATTTACTGTCTTTTTCATATGCGTATCCGTTGTCAGGCGAAAATGGATGCGATCCCCGTTTTTCTTTCGGGATAAGATCTTGTCGATATCCAGGGTATGAAGAAGCTGGAAATTTTTCGTTTCTTCCGGTTTTACATCGCTCTGCAAGAAAAGATATCCATTTTTAGGGTCGAACCTGTATAACAGATTCGCGCTTTTACGATCCGTACATACAAGCGAACACAAAAATTCGTGCAGTTTTTGGGCATTACCTGCACACTTTGCTGTAAACGGCGTGATAGCAACTTTATATGTGTATAACATCAGTAAACATCTCCTCTCACAATCTGCCCTGCAGGTACGCAGCACGCTCTTCCGAGATATGGTGGCCACACCGGATGAAAAAAGGCGTGCCTTATTTTTATTAAGTCATCATACGTTCCTTCGATCGTGATGATGATCTTTGTATCCTCAAGATAGTCTTTTTGAAGCTGCTGGCAAGGATTCAAACTTCCATCACTGTTCTTCTTTATTTTACCGTCACCGGTTTTAAATCCCTTTGCGAGCCCAGCCTTGACATAGTCCATAAGATAAATATTTTGGTCATCCTGCATACGTTTTGGCGCTGGAATGGAAGTGTGTTCTGACTCAACGATATTAAAGCTGTTGGAGATTTTTTGTAATTCTTCCGTATCTTCCAAGTCGATGCCCATACAGCGCCCGATCATGCCTGTCAACGCAGTTTTAGTCGGGCTGCTTTCAGTTCGTCTCGTTTTATACCAGGCTTCCTGCACTCCCCATGACTGCATCGGGGCTTCGAAATATAAATCAAGTTTCATAAGCGTCCTTTCGTATAGCTACCCGTAAATCTACGGGTAGCTTGGTCCTAATGATTCGTTATGGTCTTACAATCGCATCAATATCCTTATATTTAATAGCAGAAACATTCTTCGGTGCATCATATCTATCGGACATCCAATACTGGCCTGTCAGCTCGCGATCTACGAAGCAGCCATGGACACTTTTATCCATAAATTCCTGCAACCTTTCCACGCCAATATCGCAAACGCTTTTCCCGGACGCCGGGACTACAGCTTTTTCAAATATATTCGCAGCTGAAATAGCCGGCATGGAAATGCCTTTGTCGATGTATACCGCATCCGGCATTGTCTTTGCAAAATTACGCGTCTGTTTTGCGGACGGCAACGAACTGATGAACTGCTTTGCGAAATAGGCAGTCAGTTTGTATGTTTTCTCGATCAATTCATCAACAGCATCAAATGGCTTACCAACGCAAAGATTTTCGAATAAAATAGTCTGACAAATGGAACAATAGCGATAGTACGTATTTGCGGATATATCCACGCTGCCCATGTGCGCGGCGCCGGAGTTGATCTCACATCCGTCATCATCCGTAACAATGATTCCGGATTTTAAGAGGTAATCATCCACGGCGGTATAGTCATCATAATCATTCGCGTACGGATCAATTGTGAATGCATGGCTTACCATCAGCGGAGAAATGACCGTTGAATATGTCTGATCCGATGACATTCTGGCAAATAATGCTGTCACGTCCGAAAGCGGTCTGTCCTTACTTGAAGTTGTCATCGCTTTCACCACGCCCTTGGCTGCGTCCTGCAGCTTCTCAGCGCCAGCGTTAACCTCCTTCGCCATTGCGATGATCGTTTCCGCATACGCATCCACGGTAAAACGATCAACATCAATGATCTGTTCTGTTTTGAGAACTTTTGCGTCATTCGCAACCTCAACGTCTACATCTTTCTTCTTTTTATTTTCTTTATCGGAAGAAAATACCTGGCTTACAAGCTTTAATCCGGTTTGTAAAGTCTCCTCATCCTCAGCTGCTTTTTCTTTTACGGCATTTTTCACCATTTCCGGCAGGTATTTCGTATGCACATCATGTTCAGTTTCCATTCCGAAGCGGATGTCATGCAATACAGCCTGGCTGGTAAAGCGGCCGCGAAGTGTCCCGCCATAATGCAACACTTTATGACGATTATTAAAATCTCGATTCAGTAAAGCGCCGGCGACGGTGTGCAACATGTGAATCTCGATTAATGGCAACAGATCTGCCTTCTCTTTACTAACGCGAATCGCATCTTCTTTTTTCATAATCTGAACATTTCCACTCATAGATCGTATCTCCTTTTTATTTTTTGTTTCGTTTTGCAAAAGCATTTGCCCATTTGTATTTTACTGGCATTTTTGTGTCGGTATTTCTGGATACATCCGTATCCCACGATAAGAGATCATAGTACAGGGCGCCAGTGTTTACCGGACCATTGTACATGGATAAATAGCGACGCATCAGCGGATAGACCCTGCCAGACGCAGCATCCTGCTGCAGTAAATCAGACAATTTGGTAGTGCCGGACTGCATTTTGCTGACCGCCTCTGCCACTGCATTTTCCGGATACACCGTTTTACTGTGCCCGAGTTCGCAGCGGACAGATGCTACGAATAACAGTCTTTGATACTCCCTTTCAGACACGTATCCATTGTCCGGGACGCATTTCATGATCGCCATGACCACATCATATTTCGAATCTTTCCATAATGCATGATTACGGCTTAAGATCGCTTTTTCGCCTTTACTTAAATGCTCTACATTTGCAAAGAAAGCGGAAAGTTTTTCGCCATCCATAATATGTCACCTCCTATATTTTTGACAAATCCATAGTTAATTGCGCCGCGTATTTCGCAGAGTATAAAATATAATTCGTTCGATACGAATAATACGATTCCATAGCCTTATTCCTGATCTGCTGAAAGATTTCCTGCTGCTTTTCATCGGTCGGCTCTTGGATTATCTGTTCGATCCACGTATTGCTTCTCAGTTGACTCATGGTTAACTGATCGCAGGCATATTCAGAGAAATGACGCACGATCGTCTTAACCGCACCGCTCTCCTGAAGTTTCTTTCCGGATTGGATTTCCCTTTCCAGTTTCAGAAGATTGCCCCGCAGCTTAGATGACGCCAGTTCGGCATAAGTTGCGATCCCCTTTACATATCGACTAACATCGGCATGCATCAGCGCTGCAGGTACCGGAACGCGCAGCATCATGCTTTGCGGTTCCGTACCAGTTCCGATCAGTTTGCCGCCATAGACAGTCAGCTGAAAGGGACCCGCAAGTAAGCCCTCGTCTATTGCTTCGCTTATAAATTTCACATCATTCGTATGATTGAAATTCTGCATGATCTGTAATACGGTCGCGGTCAGATCCGCGCCTCCATTCATACCGATCGGAACAAATTCTGATTCTTCTTGTTTCTTCCGTTCTTTCAACAAAAGATTCATACCGGTTTTTGTTGGGACGTAAAACAATTTCGTATACTCTTTCGGCTTTTCATTATCCTTATTTTTATAAATATTTCCTAAATAAAAAATTGTTTTCACGTTTTGATTAACCACATCACTAAAGCGAATCGATATAGTTGGCAAAAATGCAGCGGAGAGATAATCGAGACGTCCATATTCTGCGATAATCTCCGGAACTGTCATATCATATCTACGTTCCCACAACGGCACGCCGCATAAATCCCTGGGCAATGAGAGTACAATAGTCTCAAATAAATTTTTCCCATGAACGATTCCATGCAATGGCGGCTGCGATGGGACGTAACCCGTCCCGCATGACTGCCCACTTGAATTATGATACATATGATTTCTCGCAATTGACGCAATGAATTGCGCAGACGTCATAAAAAGTTCCTTCTCTACTGGGCTTCCATTCGTATCATAATCTTTATTATGATAAAACACGGTATTGTTCCCGGAGACCATAAACGGTTCTAAAATGCCGACTGTGATACCGGTCTTGATGTTCGGTCTTTCTTTGTATTCCGGATCCTGCAAAAACGGCCTTTTCTCATCAAAGACATCAAAAGATATGCCTTTTTGTTTACACGTTTCGATATAATTGTCGATTCGCTCAATGTCAAGATCCCCACTCTCAAGCATCTCTAACTTTTCGTCTTGGTCTGGCTTAAACACCCTGCCGACAATCATCGCTAATAACGTGTATGGCACCGTATTGTCCAATGCGTATTTTGCATCCTGAATAAACAAAAATTGAATATCCCTGGACTGCGCTATGCACTCCCGCAATGATAAGCGATCGGTGCGCCCATCCGTATATTGTGCGTCAATCCACGGATCACGATATACGTCTAATTGCATTTCGTAATACCTCCTTTTTTGATATTCATATTAAGTACTCACTGTATACTATTTCCCGCACGGAACCTCCATCAACAAATAAATTCACATCGGAAAACCAAAAATCAGTATGCAACATATTGCGAAGACTGATTTTTGCGGATAACACTTTTTGGTCAAAAACAGGCAAAATGTAAACTCCGTCTCCCGCGATGTATGCGGAGCAGATCGTATGAGCCAACCAAGAGTGTGTCAACCACCTATGGTTCATCCCCGCGCATACGGGGCAGATGCTCGTGGACCGTGCCTTCCTGCGTGATGAGTAGGTTCATCCCCGTGTATACGGGGCAGATGCCAAACTTTCAAGAAAACTTCTGAGGTTGCGGAGCAACTGCTCCCGTCTCAAAATCCAATGACAGAATCAGTATGTATCATCTTTTTGGAATATATTTTTGCGGATAACACTTTTTGGTCACAAAAAAAGCAGAGGATACGTTACCATATACCTTCTGCTTTTTGTTTTTTCGTTGTAATGCGATTATTAAGAATCATACCTAAAGATAATCATTATTTCTCTTGCAGGCTCTCCGCGATCCGTTGTCCCAAGTCATACCCGCGCCGATATGCCTCATCCACAGTCAGGCTCTCCGTGTTTGATATCATAAAATATGGTATGTTTTTAGGAAAGTCATAAGAATCCGTTCCGGACAAAATCACGATGATAGCAGCGTATTTTTGTGATCCAAAATGGTTCAGTATCACCTGTTGCACATAATGTTCGCCAGACGCATTCTGTTGATCGATCTGGTATTCTATCCCACTATCAGCAAGTGCCTGTAAGATCCCTTGGTTTGCTGCATCCATTCTTGGCGTCTGACCCTCCTGTGTGAGTCCGATCCGAATTGTTTGTTCTTCAAACGATTCCGATTCCATAGCGTCAAGCTCCGGATACGCGGAATTCTTGCTGACACTAACACTCACTCCACCGATGCTCTGTAGGTCCGTTCCCTGATCCAAATACGATGAAATATCATCTTCAATTTTAGATACAGCATTTTTTGTGATATATGTCGCACCCATGATCGCGCACGTTCCTACGAACATGTTGACAGCTATAACGCAGACAGCGATGCCGCAAATTCTCGCGCACCATTTCTGTATATGCATTTTCTCGTCAGCGATCACGACTAACGCAGCCCCTAAAGCCAAAACAAACAATGGCAAAATACAGGCAGCTATAGTCAAAAAGGTATCTCCTTCTGTTGAAGCCCCAATGCCCACAATAACAGCAAGCGCAAGCGTCGCAACAGGCGTAAGGAAAGCACCGAAAACGGATAACCATTTCCTCAATGACGTATCAGGCCCAAATATTCCAACCATCAACGATACCGGTGCCAAAGCAAGCACCATAATTAAAATTACAAGTTTCATGATTACTGGAATCTCCATATTTATACTTTCTCCTTCCTACTGATCGTCTGGCGTCTTCCGTTAAGACAGCTCTATTAATCACATTTATCTTCAGTATGTGGTATCCTTCCTAACTTGTCCGATTTATCCCCAACCGCCTGTCAACGAAAATCCGCCATTTCCCACAAAAAAGCCCCTCTCAAAAAACTGAGAAGGGCCTGGTACTTATGATGTTTCAGCGATCAAGCTGTCTGATATTTTCGGTAATTCTTCCTTATCCTTGATTTCTGAGTAATACTGTTCTATATGTCTGGCAACGGTTAGTGTATCCGTATCTTTCGTATAATGCGCGAACAAATCGCAGATTTTACCCCTATACAAGCATCCCAGAACGGCAATTGCCTCCTTAAGCACTTCCAGTTGCGATAAGCAGGTAAGATGGATCTCCATTCCAGTCTCGCGATCATCCGCAAAACAATTGGCTATCGGCATCTTTACCGTTTCTTCCGCCTGCATTGGCGTACCAAAATCAACGCTATGGCCGCCATTTGGATGGAAATACCACGCAGACGTATATCGAATCACCTGCTGCATATCATACGCAATCCTTGCACGCCGGTCGATCTTTTTGGAAAAGATCCCGTATGAACTGTGTAGCGTATTCCCGATATCCTTTAATGATCCTGGTAAGATGCGATTCCTGATGTTTACGAAAAACGGCGTCATCTTAGCAGCTGAATCCGTCTCATACAAGTTTTCTTTCAGCCAGATCATCTGATTATCGATCTCTAAAAGCTGCCCGATCCAAATCCTGGAGTATAAGTCCAATGCATTGATCACATCGGAAATTTCTTCCTGGCAGTTTAACCGTACAACAATCTGTCCATTTTCTTCTTTATAAATCACGTTCCATCTCCTCCATTTCGCCGGAATGACGGTCCAGTTCACGCTGATCGTGCGCTGAATAGCATTTTGCCGCTCCGTATCCTCCAGAATGACGATACGACGCTTTCCGTTTGCGCGTTTTTGTTTTAACTGGTTTCCCGCAAGTCACAGCACCATAATCATGTTTTGCAAACAGTCCCGACTTCACTCCGGAAACTGCAGCATTCACCTTTTCACGATGCTTATTTTGCGGCAACGCGACATTGCCGTGACGAACGATCTGCACGGCCAGCTTCTGTCTTGCTTTGATTTTCACTTTTCTTTTTTCAATCCGAAATTCCTTTGTTCGCATGATGCACACCCTCCTTTGGTACATTTCCTTAATCTTCCGGTTTCGTCATCATGTCAATAATGGTATGCAAAGACCAGCCGCAAAGTGCGATCAGGGCGCAATCCAGAAGAGCGCGTTCTTTCGGCGTAGATTCCAGATACAGATTTAACAGTTTGTCGGACTCGTCATCTCCGTCAGAGACCATCTCTTCCATGATCTTAGCGACAATGCTCTTTTCTTTCTCGATGAGCTGGAATCCATTCTGGATGTCTTCGTCGGTCGTCTGGCCCTCATACATATCCACATACCCGGATCTAATCCTCTTTTTCATAACTTACTCTTCCTCTGCTTCTGGGACGTCAATTATATATCCCTCTTCTCGAAGCTCTTCGTAAGATGAAAATCCTAACTGCTGAGCTCTGATTTCCAGATAATCTTCTAACGGTATTGATCCCATGTTTGTTTTTACGCATTTTCCCATGTTATTTTCTCCTATGCTTTTAATTCTCTAAAATACTTTTCGCATAATTCGTTCCATGAACAAGCATTATATTTTTCGTACAACAGATTACTGGAAGTTTCCCTTGAGCCCAATTCTGTCAGAACATCTGAAATTTCATCAATCTTTTTTAAGACGTCGTTATCTGGTAATATTTCGATGATTGTTTTATTTAACCGTTTGGCATATTCTAATTCATATGTAACACCTTCTCCAAATGTATTATTTGGCTTTTTAACAGCGACAATCATATCCGCAGATTCAATTCTGTCAAAACATTCTTTAATATGTTCAGCAATTGACTTACTCGGATCTGCAGATACGAATAAGACATTCTTATACGTTTTCTTATAACCAGCTGAAATTCTTTCTATATCTTCTTGCTGTTTCAGAGATCCGATCACAAAAACAGTTTTATCTAATTTATTTCTTTCTTTTCCATAATAGCTCCTTTCTTAATGCCTGCAGCTCGCCGTAATACCAGCATAGCAATCACGAACTGATACTTACGGATAATCTTTTACAAGGGTGTTCTCCGGGAACACCCTTTTAATTTTCAGAAGCGAGATGCCCGCCAAGACCATCCATGCTCTTCCAACGGATCTTTTTGATCACCAGTACGTAATACTCTTTTCCTGGTTCAGCGCCCCATTTCGCACGGCCTTCCCGTTTTTCGAGGCAGCAGTCCGCGATGAATGCCGGTACTTTCCATCCATATCCGTTTGTGAAACGCACCTGTTCTTCATGCTGATCCACAGGAATCTGATCAACCATCGGGAACACTTTGCTAAATCTTTGCGTGTAATATGGCTTGATCTCCCGGTACTCCTCCTGTTTTTCGCCTGTCAGGATCATGTCGAACCACTGTTTTTTGATCGGCAAAATTAACATCTTTCACCCTCCCATGCATCCTTGACGCGACAAATTGCTAAGGATAGTACATTTCTCTTTTTCCTTTTCATGATCATTATCTCCTTTTCTTTTATCATTGACAATATCAGTATGGAGATGATCCACATCCGGAAACGCAAAGAAACGTGTTCTTGTTATGCGCCCAGTTCCGGTCCAAAAAAAACTCCGGTCAGAAGACCGGAGTTACGGGGTGGACAATGCGATAATCAGGCCATGAAGTAACCTTCTTTATTTGCCCGTTCAAAATCGCTCTTCCAAAATGTTTTTGTTTCCCTTGTGATAATCCCGTAGCAGTCGTAGGTCAGATCCACCTGAAGCAATGGTTCTGCCGGCTCGCATCCGCTATGCTGCTTAAATTCTTCCGTGATGTCACGGACGGAATGGATTTCTTTGATAAAATGTTCCAACACGTTCATACTCTTTCTCCTTTGCTTCTTTCGTTTCTGCACGACCAGGCCCCATAGATTTCTCTGGCATGGCCATCAGAAGGCTACCGGCAATCACCGGAATTCCAAAGTAGGCTTATCCTGTTCCGGTTCTTCCGGACACAGTTTCTCTGTCTTCACGCTTTCTATATCGTGCTGTTCAGGAATTTTTCCCCATAAGAGCTTCTCAGTTCCGTTTCTGATATTCTCCACGGAGTCCAGATAACAATTATCCGCAAATTCATTATCAGAGACCAAACGATGGTCCATGGTTCCCAACGCGTCAAACATTCCGTATTGCGAATAATAAATAAATGCATCAGTAACCATGCTCAACTCCAAACATTCTCTTAAATTTCCTGATACGATGTATTTATAAATCGGGAGTCCGGATATGCATAAGACATAATTCTCCTCTGACCGGAAATGATTTACAAATTTGCGTAACCCTTCATCCAAAAACAGCATTTGAAACATCTCAGTTGTCGTTCCCATAATTTCCGTTGCCAGAGCTCGGGTAGCGATTGTTTTAAAGATCTTAGGTGTGTCGGATGGCCGGGTTCCCTGCGGCTCGTACGGAACTTCTTTTCCCCCTGATACTTGAGTCACATGCAGATGTTCAAATACCGGATACGGGAAGGCAGCGGCATAGGCATCACCGTTATGTTCCATTTTCTCCCAACGATAAGTACCATACACACAGAATTGCCGCTTTGTATGCACAGGATCCTTCTGTTTACCATCAGCAGGAAAAATTTGCGTCATTTCAAACTCCATCAATTTTTTAATCAAATCGCTTTCCGCGTTGTCCGTTTTTAAAATTGGCCCCATTCGTTTGTTCACGTCTTATACCTCCGTAAATCAGTCAGAACTTTGGTTATTCTCCATCGCTAAGAAAATGATACGCCCTCATTACATGCCGGAATTCATCCGCCAGCGTATCATAGTCGCTGCCGTAAATAATCGCAGCATCTTCGTCACCATCCTCGTCTCTTTCAGGATTGTCGATCATCACGCCTTTTTGGCACAGGAAATCCTCCATAATATCGACCAGCCGCCCAATAAACTCCGGCTCATCATCCGGCTGCACAGGCTTAACATTGCTGAGCGCCCCGCGTTCTTCCAGTTCTTTTATGAGATCCTCTGTGTCGGCGTTCCAGATCGTGACCTCGTCCGGAGTGAGATCATAGATTTTTCCATTCCTTGTGCTGAGTCCATATTCTTCCCCAGTGCCGCTTGCTGCGGAATACAGGATATTGACAACCATGTAGATACCCTGGTCTAAGAGTTCCAGGAATGCTTTCTTAAAGGTGTCTTTATCAAATAACATACCATATGACTCCTCCAAAAAGTAGGTTGCCTTCTCCCCTTTCGTGCGGCATTCTTCCTTGAAATTCGGATCTTCCAACCCGTGCTTTTGCAAGACGGATGCCACAATATCCATTTTGTCGGCGGGGAATTCAATCACTCCACTACATAAAAATTTACCCATCGTATTTTCCTCCTTAACTACTACGTCTTATGATTGATAACTACGCTATCAGTATGCGTTTGATCCCTTGCGCGTAAGTCCATAAAAAATGGAGCCACGCACATTGCATGACTCCGTGGATTTTTAGTTCTAAAATTAAGGATGCATTCCTGGCTAATGCACCAGTTTGATCTGCTCACCTGGGACGTAGAAATCTTTTGGCAACTCGCGCCACTCCAGAATATCTTCGCCTCTCACTGCTCTATTCTCCTTATTCTCCTTTTTCCGTTTTTTCAACCATAATACTGCCATCCGGGTTCAGCCTCGGCGTGATACCGCCCATTCCCGCATTGTACTGATCCTCTGAATAAATCAGATAATGTACGCCTGTTTCCGGGTCCGTATAATCGTAGACAACCTTCTTCGTCAGGCTACTAATCGGCACACATGTCAGTTCCCTGAATGTATCCATATCCTCAGCCACAGTGCTACCAGTATCAGCGGTGCGCGCATAGGAAAAATCACGCACCGTCACCGCGCAAGAATCGATATCACACGCCGTCAGTGCGCAAGAAGCGATACCGCAAAGCAATGTAGTAAAAAACATTTTCTTCAGGGTACTTCCCATTTTTTCCGGTGAACGCCATGCCAGCCGCGCCATATGGCACCTCTTTGAATCTTTCTCTTTCATATCCTTTCTCTCTCCTTGCTGTTATTCGTCATTTTTGCCTTATTCCCGTGTACTTCTCAACCATTTCGCCTTGCAAACAATACACGGTGAGTGATCGCTGCCACCCTGATAACCGCAGTCATCCGAACTTGGGCAGTTGATGTACGAGGCAACCAATTCTGCAATCTCATCGTCATCTACGTTCTGCAGCGCATCAATCAGCATGTCTGCATTGGTATCTGTCGAAGTTTCAGATTCGGGCAAAATGTTCCATTTTTTTAGTGTTTCTCTTAGGGCGTCCGAAAGATGGTCATAGCGGTTGCCTGTAATATGGACAGACGAACCATCATCTTTGTTGGAGTCCATATTGGTCAGATCATCCTCAAAAATATCAATGATCTGTCCAATGAATTCCTCCGGGCATTCCTGTATCAGACGTGTAGTGCTTTTACTCATTTTTATTCTCCTCTCATTCCTTATGATGATTATTTGTTACGTTATCAGTATGGAAACGGCTTGGTTGGATGCACTGCGTTTTTCTAAGCTGCATCCGTCAATATAACTATTTCCAGCGCAAATTTTTAATCATTATGATAAAAACCGTCTTTTTCAAATCTGTTCGCCACAGGGTCAGATATAACAAGATATGTGTGATTCCGCCACCCTTCACGTAAAGCTTTTCGCCGATGCCAGGATGTGCCTTTGAAATCACGCCCATTTGATACGCTTACTTCGTTATACCACCACATATAGTTTATCAGTTTTGCGTGTGCATGCCAGGTTTCACACCACTTAAGAAGTTTTTCGCAGTCGCTCTCTAACTGAGACTCATAACCACATTTCCACCTCGCGTCAAGCCGGAATGTATATCCCCACCAGTTCCCATCTTCGTCCTCGCATTCCATAAGGACTGGACGCAGTCTCCGAGCGATCTTTCTAATATACTGAGGTACATCATCGCGCGTCAATAAACAAGCTGCTCTACTCATGAAATTACTCCTTTCGACATTCTTCCCTCTCATATTATGGGCAATAAGCGCATAATTGCCCATAATAAAATATCAACCGTTTAATGAGAGCCATCCTTGCATAAAAGGCCCACCCAATTCAGGATGAGCCTTTGCAGTTTGGTTAGATGAAATCATAGCGGAAGCGCTGCATCCGACAGCCTCCCAGTACACTGATATACAACGCACGCCAGCCAAGATCTGCCAGCTGCTTGAATTTATCCTTATTCCCTTTTACCGGCAGGGTAATCTCCGCATAAATAGCGTGGCGCTTCCCGGTTGCCGAATCCACATCCGGGTCTTGCCCAAGTGCGCCAAGCACAGTTCCAGGGAAAACCTGGTGCAGTTCCCGCTCTGCCTGGATCAGCTCCGCTGTATTGGTATACTGTTCGTACCGATCACTTGGCTGATACGGTTTTGCCGGGAGCATATCCTTTTCCTGTTCGGCCATTTTTTTCTTTTTGAGTGTTTCTTTCCTTTCTGTTTCCAGACGCTCAATTTCCGCTCCATATCCATGTGCAGTCAGCCAGTCGTAATACGTTTTCTTCCATCCGGCTTTCGAGAAGCCGATGCATAAACTGTACCCGTTAAAATGCCCAGTAAGAGGGCACACCAGCTCGCCAACCTCATCAACCGCTTCCAGAAGCGAGTTTCCGTTATAGTTTCTCGCGCCAAATCCTTGAAAGATCTTAGGTAACGGCTCCTGAAGAAATGCCTCCATAGTACGCCAATCACACGGATCCAACTGATAGAAGATGGAACACTTGGCGCCATTGTAATCATCCAGGATATCATTTGTGCTCCGGTTGTAAGAGTACTTGAGATTCTGGTTATAAACGCGTTCCGGTCTGCGGTACCCCCAGTCTTCCTGCTTAATTGCGTCGAAACAGATTGTATCCTCGCCCCAATCCGTTTCCGGATGCGAGTTTTGATATGTTTTTTTGCAGATCAGATCAATAAACCGGTCTTTCCTGCTTTTTGCTTTTTTATTCCAATACTCCCAGGCATGGCTGGCGCCAAATTCCTGCAGCTCTTTTTGCATCTGCTGTTTGATATATCCAGCCAACTGTTTGCGGATTTCGTAGTATACCTGCTTATCCATCCGGTATTGGGTCCCAATGAATTCCTCCGCGTAAGCATCTTCCTGCATACGGCTGCATGAGGCCAGTGCGGTTGAAAGATCCGGTTTAAATCCGGCGCCATACAGTGCTACCCATGGCACTTTATGCGTGTTGCATTCAAATTCCCGGTTGTAGCCTTCGTCCGTCATAATCTTGTCTGTCTCCAGGGTGCAGGTGTACTGACGGTTTCTGATGACAATTTCATTTTTCTCAACCACGGCCAGTTCCGTTTCCGTCATGCCTTTATGCTCCAGATAAAAGTTCTGCTCCATGAGCGTATTTAAAAATAGCGGCTCTGATGCGAAACGCTGTCCTTCGTACTTATTTTTCAAAATGATCATTGCTACCAGGAGTGGCTGGTATATTTCCACACCGAGTTTAATGAAATCCAGTTTTTCCTGGTCGATGATATAGGTACCTGCATATCCTTTGTAGTCGTAATCTTCATAATGGAAAATATAATCATAAGGAAACAGTTGATCCATGTGCCTGTCTGTCCAGCGTCCGTTCCGTAAATTGCCGTGCTGTCCGATATACACCTCATCCACGCGGTCATGAAACGCTACCAGGTTTCCATTATTCTTTAACAGAAATGCGAAATATCCTCCTGCGCTCTGATGGTTGGATATATAGCACAGATAGATTGCGTCCGGCTCATTGGAAATATGGAGGATGCAGTCTGACATACGCTCAAAGACCAGAATTCTGGTATTGAACTTCTTCACTTCGCTAACCGGCATCCCGCTGTTCTGATAGCAGTCAATCCTCATCTTTTTGATATCATGGATGACCTGCATCGTGGATTTTAAAAAGTGTTTGCGCTCCTCTTCCATGTCCCTGTCGCCGATCATGGCGATGCCCATGGAGTTTTTCAACGTTTCATTCATGCTGTTTAAGTAATGATCCTCCTGCTCCAGGACTTCCGGGTCGTTTAACTGCTGCCACATGGTCGCATATTCCTGCATCTCCCGTGTAACATCTGGGTTCGTCAGCCATCCATACAGGGGAATGTTCGTATTCTGCGCAACCTCCATGACTGCATCCCTCGCCCGCATCGCGGATAAAGCTCCGGATGGGTCATAACCGGAAAGCAGCGTTTCGATATCCTTGCCGGCGCCGTGAAACACGTAATTGGCGGATGCCAGATTGAAGCGTGTCTGCTCCGGATCGTATTGCGCAAACTTTGCGAATTCATCCAATACTTCTTTAATCGTCATATCTTTTCTCCTTCGTTCGTCTTAGTTTGTGTTCACATACAAAATGTTTCCAAATTTGTAGCTTGTTTTTTACGGATAACACTTTTTGGTAATAAAACGCTTTGCACGTTGCAAAATCCGCTGTTTCTCATAATTTTCTGCATATTTTTCTCCTTTCTTCTCCATATCTTGTGATGTTTATGACATCTTCAGTATGTATCTGCAGACTGCAAGAAAATGGAAGCGGACACAGCCAAAAGGATTTTTGGAATCTTGGATTTGTATTGCGACGACCAAAAAGTGTTATCCGCAAAAATAAGATCTCGTAACTGCGACATACTGTTATCATGATAACGTCTCGAAGGAACCCGCAGGATAAAGCCCCTTGTTGGTATGATTTGCAGACGCATACTGTGTTGGTATAGAAACTGTCTTAAGATCAATAGAAAGGACGATGGACATGGGAATGGATGATCTTATGCTTTCATGCATTCGCGCTCTGGCGGAAAACCGCATCCAGGACGCAAAACAGGCCGCGATCGCCTGCTGCGTGAATGATACAACCAAAAAGAACGCCGGAAAAACCGGATATTATAAAAAATTATTGGAAAACGGAACGACAACCCTGTTTGAGCTGCCGGCAAACTTAAAAGGACTGATGCTGATGCAGGATGTATCCGATTTTAATGAGGCTAGATACTACCTCGGTGCCCAACAGCAGGCTCTGTACGGCAAAATCAAGATGGGCACCGATGTGACGACCAAAATGCTGGCGTATGGCATTCCATACACCAATAGTACACTGTTGTACGGAGTTCCTGGGACCGGAAAGACGGAGTTTGCTCGGTACGTTGCCTTTAAGCTCGGGCTGCCGTGTGCCTACCTTAATTTTTCCTGCCTGATCGATCCCTATCTCGGAAAAACGGCTAAGAACCTGAATCAGGTATTCGACTACTGCAAAGGGGAAAAATGCGTGCTGATGCTCGATGAAATCGACTGTATCGGACTCGCCAGGGGACATGACCATGGCGCAGATGGAGAACTCGGAAGAACGACGATCGCACTGATGCAGTCCTTGGACAGCCTGGTTGACGGACAGGTTGTCATCGCTGCCACGAACCGCCGCGACCGTCTGGATCCGGCATTGTTACGACGGTTCCAACGTCAGGAAGAATTCCTTCCATTTGAGTACGAAGAGCGAAAGGCCATGATCCAGGCATATATGCAGAGTGTCAATCCGGACTTTCTGACGGATGAGATCCTTGGTTATGCAAATGACGCCCACACGCAGTCCGACATCACGAAATACCTGATCGAGCAGATTGTGAGCAGGGTCACAGCTGAGGTGGCAGGGGCAGTTTAATTTTTATTTCAGAGAAAAGCAAAAGCCCGCCGGAGGACCGACGGGCAAACTTGCGGGGGTGGGAGTCGAACCCGCTATCACCAGAGAATGAGTCTGGTATGGTATTCCGTTCCACTCTCCCGCGATGGACATTCAGGGACTCGAACCCGGGACCGTCCGGTTATGAGCCGGATGCTCTGACCAACTGAGCTAAATGTCCGAAGCTCTTGGAACAGGGCTTGAACCTGTGACCGATCGGTTAACAGCCGATTGCTCTGCCTGCTGAGCTATCCAAGAATGCATTCGAATGGGCGAAGCTGAACCACCGGCCTTCCACATATCAGGCAGACGCTCTGACCAGCTGAGCTACATTCGAGTGGAATCAGCGGGGCTCGAACCCGCGGCCTTCTGCTTGCAAGGCAGATGCTCTCCCAACTGAGCTATGACCCCAAAAGCCGGCGGAGGGGCTTGAACCCACGACCTGCTGATTACAAATCAGCCGCGCTACCCGCTGCGCCACGCCGGCAAATTCTAATTCATAACGATTTTATAACAAGGAAACCATTTAGGTCCCTTAGAGCGCGTAGTGGGTCACGATCCCACTCCTTCTGCTTGGAAGGCAAAAATGCTCACCATTACACCATACGCGCGTATTCCGGATTATGCTGCTGCATCGTCCGGATCCGGTAACTATTCCCGGTACAGATACAAAAAAGGAAGTGCCTTTCCAAAATTGTACCAAGCTCCCAGAATGGGACTCGAACCCATGACACCGCGGTTAACAGCCGCGTGCTCTACCAACTGAGCTATCCGGGAAAAACTCTTGGAGCGGGATTCGACCCTGCGAGCAGTCGGTTAACAGCCGATTGCTCTGCCTGCTGAGCTATCCAAGAATATATTCGAATGGGTGGAGTCGGACCACCGGCCTTCCGCGTATCAGGCGGACGCTCTGACCAGCTGAGCTACATTCGAGTAACAGTTACAAACAGATCAGGCAGGAATCGGACCTGCATCAGGAGTTTTGGAGACTCTTATGCTGCCATTGCACCACTGATCTATCAGTGGAAAGTGTTAGAATCGAACTAACTTCTCGCGGGTTTCGACCGCGTGTGTCCACCAAGTCCACCAACTTTCCATATTTAGGGCAAAAGAAAAGCCACCTGTCAGCGAATTAGAATCTTTCCGCAAAACAGATGGCTTTTGCCATGATATCCGATTAAGCCGTATTCTACGAGGTGCCCGGTCCCGTAGAATGCCCGGAATGATCCGATAATCCTGTATCACAAGAAAGAAAACGCTGCGCCGCCCCAATATTGGCGAAATTTCCGCATGTAAAATGAAACGCTGTGCCTGTAAAGCCGCGCCAATTTGTTCCGTTTATCACATTTGTTGTTCCAATAATGGCAGTCATGATGTTTTCTCCTTCCTTCTGAATTTGCGATAAAAAAAGCCTGTACAATTCACACGATACTTCGTATGAATCGGACAGGCACTTCCTTTTCATGTGTCTACTATATCATATGGTTTTAGAAAATGCAAGCACTTTTTTGCATCAATTATGCTTTTTCGGATGAAGCCTTTAATGGCGCTCCGCAGTGCGGGCAGAGCCCTACGGTACCCGCATAATATGTACAGCCGCAGTAATCACATGTCAATATTTCAGGTGTTCCGTTAATCCGGTAAGTCTTCACGTCCTCTTTCTTCGCCTCCTGATATCTTTTGTGTGCGAAAATTATGACTAACAATCCAGCACCCAGAAACGGCAACCCAAAGATAAGCATAAAAGCGGAATTCATCACCATCCCACCGTCTACACTAAAGCTCTTTGCTTCGAAGTATTCCAGGTATTCATTAAATGCATCCGCAACGGCGCCTCCCACGCCTTCTCCGTTGGCCCGCGCAAATTGTTTCTGTAGGAGATCGATCAGCTTATTTTCATCCTTTTTGCTTGCGGTTTTCGACAGGTCATTGCCCCACATCGTTTCATAATGGAACTCACAAAACCCTGTCTGTGGGTTTTTATCTCCGTACCCATACACAACCAACAGATGATATTCATCATCGAAATGACAGATGTACTCATTATAAGCGAATCGCTCCATGGTGATATAATCTTGCTGCCAGGTAGCATCTTCCGTCAGCTCGACAGCCGGAATGATCCCTGTATGGTCGCGGAAATCTATCAAACTTTGCTCCAGTGCCTCCGTTTCCTCTGCTGACAAATACCCGTTTTCGTCCAGGATCATGATGGATTGTTCAACACTGCCGGGTATGTTAGTTTTCTGGTATCCGATGGAAAATGAAGAAAAAAACATGCATAAGCCAATCAGAAAAAATACCAAACCCGGAATGGCAAACCAGAGCCCAAATATCACGCAGATGATGTACTGCCCCTTTGTCATCTCTTCGGAATAATGCGGGTTGTCCGAATACACAATCCTCGGTCTTCTTGTACGGCTATATACGACAAAAGGATGGCTTCCCGTGAACGGAGTATCAGAATGACGGTATGAACGCCCGCTGCCTCCGCCGGAATGGCTTCCGCCACCACCGGAATGACTACTTGAATGACTGCCTCCTGAGTGACTTCCCCCTCCTCCTGAATGTGGCATAACAATACCTCCTTAACATAATGTCTGTTTATAACCAGTATGTCTGATGTTTATAAAAATAACAAAGAACAAAAAAGCAGGACCGAAGCCCTGCTTTGAAATAACTGTTTTTCGATCAACTGGTAGGGTGCCGCAGACACGCCAAGACAGCCTGTAGCTTCGACCATTGACATTTTAATTCATTCTATTCTCATAATCTTGTAACGCATGAAAAATATTATCCACATAAACCGTATTGTTTTCGATACGATAAAGCATAAAGTATCGATGCGATAAAAAATTAATCCTTCGATATCCCAATGCCCTTAATTTTGGATTATCGCAAAGCTTCAGACTCCCGGCAACATTTGACAGACTTGTTTTTGTTGCTTCGAAATCGTTTAATAAATTGATTGCAGCCTGCTCGCTTTTCTTTTCGAATAAAAGATATGCGACAAATCCGTCAAGGTCTTCCTCTGCACCTCTCATCAAAACAATCTTATAATCCATATTTCTGCCTCATATCAGAAACCACAAGATCTGCATCTCTGAAGATTCCCTGTTCTCTGGATTTTGCCAGTTTTGCCAGCATTTCCGTCTCCGTCATAGGTGCATATGGATTTGATTTTGCCTGCCTTTTGATTTCAAAGGGGAATCCATTTGATGCCACCGCCTGAGTTAAAAACATTCTGATTGCTGTAGTCGTATCTGTTCCCAAATCCTTAAATAATGCATCCGATTTACCCTTTAATTCGTCTTCTACTCTGACCTGAATTGTAGTAGCCATGTTCAGTACCTCGCTTTCATCTATTTTCTTCATTATAATGCTAAATCATTGCTTTTACAATATATTTGTATTGTTACCATGAAGAAATTCTCCTTCTCAATCAAAATCAAAAAACTCAAGTTTTTCCTGCGGAACATCACCGGCAAACAGCAATCGCATGTATTTCACATACAATGCGTTCAGTGCATCCTTCTGCAATGCCTGTTCCAGGCTGTTCATCTGCCATGGAAACTGCAGCGGATGAATGATCGCTCCAGACGGATTTTCATCAGAAAAATCATAAATGAAAAGCACGCCACTGTCTTCTGTCATAGCATTGCTGATGGCAGCAAGGCGATTAAACGTTCCACTGTTTTTGTCTTTTTCCTCATTCAGATAATCAGCCAGCTTTATTTTTCCCCGGCCAAGTTCCCGGATCATTTTATTAAAGGCTGGCGGATTCAGCCGGTACATAAAATGAACAATCTGTTCATCCGTCGCACGGTTAAATACGGATGCGCAATATCCAAATCCTTTCGCGGATGCGTAGCGGCATGCGTTCTCTGTTTTCACTGTACTATTTTCCATATTTTTCCTTTCTTATTTCGCAATTAACTTGGCACTGGGGCCGCGGAAGCACCCAAATGACATTTTCGTACCTGTTTTGTCGTATACCGCAAGCATGTCTTCGTATGGGACATCTTCTGTCCTGCTCTTGTATCCATCGAGCCATACAACAGCAATTGTTTTCTCATCCTCGTCCACCCACAACACTGTTCCTACTTCCGGCACTTTCCTTTTATGAATGGCGGAGTACGCCATAAAGACTACTTCCGCATCCGCCTGCAGGGCCGAGCAAAGGACGACCTTAACGAAATCTTCTCCGAATTTCAGGTCCAATGTATGGTCAGATCCACACTCACTGGTTATGCCCCATATACCATGATAATCCCCTTTGCAATCTACTCCGATTCCGCGATCCAGATCGGACAGGATGCGGTCCTCTGTGGGGAATCTTTTGTTTCCCGCCTCAACTGCGCCAGCATCCTTAACTTTGGCGCATGTTGCGCATTCCTTGATGAAAGAATTTACTTTTCCTTTTCCCGTTTCGGTTAATTCGTAAGCCATTTTCTTCTCCTTTCTCAATTTCTTTTCTCTCATGACGCTATCAGTATGGCGATACGCACATTGGCCAAATTGCGGGTTTTACGCCATAAAAAAGCCGCCCCATCCGGAGCGGCTTCTGATCTTTCCTGTTCTTCTTATGCACTTTCTTTTTTTGGTATTCCGGTCTCAATTTGTTCCATGCATGCTTCGACACCGGCATGGTCAGGCCAGAAAAACTTATGGCTTCTGCAATAACGGATGATCTGCTGAAGTTCGGACGCATGTTCCGTCCAATACTGATAAGCAGTTTGTACGTAATCGGAACCGTTGTGATACTTAGCTTTGATTTCTTCCGTCGGGATCGTCCACCAGATCATGTCGACGGCATACATTTCAGTAACATGGCAAAAGTCGCACCAGTCTTTAAAGCAGTCGTTCACATGAAAGGCTTGCTCATTGTGCAGATAGTCGACAATCGCATCACCCAGGTAGGAAACCGGCCAGAGCGCTTCGTAATCGTCGAATATACCGCTGATATCATAAGCACAGGCTTTCTGAAGTTCATCGAATGTGCATCCCTCCTGGATATCGGCCCACACGATATGTCCTCTGTCCTGCGCCCAGCATAACTGTCCGCCGAAAGCGGTTTTCAGCATACTGGCAAAGTAGTAACAGTAACCGGCAGAAAACAGGTGATCGATCTGCTCCCCGGATTCCCCATCCCGGTCGGGAAAATTGGTGATCTCATCAATGAACTTGATCACCTTGAGATTGACTTCGCCCTGGAATTTTTCCGGATCCGTATACCAATCCAATAAATGTCCCATACCATGGTTCCTCCCTACTGTGGCTGCTCCACGATTTTAATTCTTTCTTCGAAATCGCCGCCGTACCGAATGGTTACTTCGTATTCGCCAACATGCAGTTCGTCGCACTCATCATCGTATTCTGCTTCTGCCTGTTTGGCGAAAAGCGCAGCTGCATCCTCATCATTCTTGACGATATCTATCTCCACCAGACGCTCCGCCGTCCTTTTCGCGAGGGCTTCCTTCGCTTCTTCCAAGGTCATATTCTGCGGAACGAACGGTACCATGTACAGATCCAAATACTCATCGTTCCACGCAAGCAGCGCATATCGTTTCGGGTTAACCTGTTCCACATCTTCAGAGTAGGACGGTACATGTTCTGTGCCGGCTTTCTGCTTCTCTTCATGGCGAATGCGGGCTACAACATAACGCTCGCTTAACGCTATCTCAGACATGGTATCCAGCGCATCATCCAATGCCTTCAGGTCATCGGCATCATTTTCGTCATCAGCCAGACAGGTTCTCAATTTATCCGCGACAGCATGAAATGTTGCCTCATCCATGTCAGTCTCCAGGATATTGGTGATGTCGCCACGGACGCGCATGATGGCGGAATTTTTGTCCAGGATATCCACTAAGGAGTAGTTAACATCCATTAAGAGAGGGCTGCCAGTCAGACGCTCTGCCATGATATCCAGAATACCTTCCAGATTGTTATCGATCAATTCGCTCAGATCGATCATAACATCGGCTTCCACATAAAGGCCTTCCACATAAAGGTCGGCGTCGCAACGATCCAACATTTCCATGATGGAAAGCGGTTTTTCCAGCACATCCTCACAGGATGTGTCCAGAATCTTCCAGTCATAATCGTATCCATGGACGCCGTTGATGAATGCCGTCTCCTCGTCAAACTCAAATTCGGATTCGTCCAGGTTCGTTCTATAAACCTCTTCAAGACTCCGTTCAGATGCTGCTTCATTCGGGAATTTTTCCCAGAAGATTTTCTGAAATCTTTCCTTCATCATTTCCCTTGCTTCATGCATATCGGAAGCCTTTCCAATTACATAAGACGTTCTTTCTGCTGTTTCGATCACTACATATTTCATATTTTCTCTCCTTTGTATGTTTTGGCAAGATGATAATCCTACTGGATTTATGCGTCCCTGCTTATCATCTTACTCCGTCAAAATATACCCATTTTCTAACATTTCCTGAATAACAGTCTGCGCATATTCATCGGTTTTCGCGTCTTCGTCGATGTACTCCACCGTTTCGGCCGCTAAATCCAATTTTGCGATGACAGCACCATGCTCGGCGGTATCACCCGCTCTCCATGCTTCGACCATGTATTTTTCTTCCTCTTCATTGAATACATCACATCGGATATCCGTCCATTTGCTCATATTATTTTAAATCTCCTTTCGCAGCTGTTCCATAGCATCAGCGCATTCCTTTCCTCATTTACTAACAATTCTTTTTGCCTTGATAACTAATTCATCATTATCAAATTTAGTAAGACCAGCATTCACAATGCTGATCGCATTTACACAACTAATATTGTATTCCTTTAAATCTTGACTAAAAATTTTCATATATAAAACTCCATTGCTAAAGAAGCATTCTTTATCTTTTAAATCTTCAAAAGTAATCTCGTTTTCTTTTTTATATTCTATAATCATATTTTCTCCATTCTTGAGTTGAAACTCTTGTCTGAACAACCAGGAAACCGTAATTTACGCGAAGCCACTGATTGCAATGCACCTAAATCTTCTTTCGCAGCTGTTCTATAGCATCAGCGCATTCCTTTTCTAATTCATCAATCCGCTTCTGGATTGTGTCGATCTGGTGTTTTGCCCTGCTAATCTCGTGCCGAATCCAAACAATCTGGCTCTTATTTTGATTGATTTTCTGAAAAGTCTGCATGAGATCGTAAATTCCAAGATCGTGAAAACGCTGGAGCGCAGCTTGATAATCGACTCGATCGTCACAGCCGCATTCGTCCTCGTCATGAAACGCGCAGTGTTTGCACGGATCTTCCGGCAAACCCTTTTCGATGAGCTTTAGCTTTTCTTCTACCAATTTTGACTTGTTCTCCATTTTTTTATTTCTCCTTTTGCGCCCTGCATTTGGATCACTCGATTTCGTCCAGCGAGCATCCGTTATGCCTCATTTCCCTTGGAATGATTTCTTCCGGATACGCTCCGATCACAACACCGTCCGGGAATTCGATATTCCACATAGGCAATACAGACAAATCGGAATCTTCCGTTGAGCATCGGCCAATAACCTGAAAACTCTGTCCGATTCTTTCTGCATAATCACCGTGAGATGTCCAGAACTTTTTTGCAAATCCCTCCTGCTCATAGCAGTCAAAACAGTCTTTCACAAATGCCTTTTCCATTTCCTCTGGCATTTTGCTTCGATCCTCTGGATATTTTGCTTCAATCTGCTCCCATGTGATACCGATATTCCCCTTAGCGAGTACCAGTGGTTTACCGCAATACGGGCAATAGGAAAACTCTGCCGCAAGGGTCCCATCAAACTGTTTGTCTGTGTGCGGGGGTTGATACATCCCGTCTGCGTTTTCTTTCCACACGCAGGCATCTGCTGTGGCTGTGTTTTCTTTTTCCTGCTTTTCAGGAGAATGTTTTATCTCCTGCAGCACGGTGATGCCTTTGGTATGCGGCAATGCTTCATACTGCATACGTGGGAATTTTTCAATGCGAAGCACAACGCTGTCGTCCCAAGTAACGCTCGGGCAACGCGCTGATCCGCCGCTCGCGTTGAATTCGCCCTTCACAACACATACATTTGGCGCTGTGACGACCGAGCTGTCTCGCGAGTATCGCGTAGCCAGCGGTATCACTCCGAGCATAAGAGAATTCCCATTGTAGGAATAAGGACAATCTTCCAAGTCAGCCAGGATGGTAAGGCTATCTTCCTCGCCATCATAAGTGCCGTAGCATTTCAAGCAGAGCTCGCGCAGGACATCCTCATTGTTTTCCGGGAAAACCCAGTACGGTTTCGACCAGGACCCACCAATTGTTTTTGCTTTGTCAATGAATTCCCGGTTATAATCCGCCTTAACGAAAATTTTACCGGAGTCGCGCTTCAATTCTTTAATCATCTTTACTTCCTCCTGTTCCTTATGGTTTTTATTACGTTTTCAGTATGGCGATCAACCACACTCCTTTTCTGGCAATTTTTCGGCTGATTGCGTAAAGAAGAACCCCACAGAAAATCCGTGAGGTTTTATTTTTGCGTGAAAAATCAGTCCGTATCCGTATTCTGAAATTCCAACAGCATATCTTTTTTGAGTTCGAAACAATGCGCAATCTGTGCCGCTCTTTCTCTCGACACCCCGCGTGCCATATAAAACTCCGCCGTTGCTTTCTCATCTGGCAGTCGCGATACGTCTACGGCTTTTTTATCACGAACAAGGCGAAGATTCTCCACCTGGGAATGGCACAGCCCATGAACGCTGATGCTTATAAGGTGGCGTCTGGTCTTTGCAAATGGATCGTCATACAGCATTGAGGTTCCGGAATCGAAGATTGGTGCAAGCGTCAGAAACCGGAGCGTATCCGGATCCCTTAAGATTCCAAAATTTTCCCAATGCCTGTCTGTATTCGTTATCAGGAAATCCGTGAGGATCATATGATCCATAGAATGAAAAATGTAATCACGATCCAGTCCATTGGCGATGCATGCGTCAATGTATTCCTGGTATGCTTCCTGTGGCGTTTTCGCCTGCCCGCAGATCCCTCCGGTTACATAATAAGCGGAAATCATCTCACAGGTTTCATCCGTGAAATACCTACAGCTGCACGACTGACAGGTTCCGCGCCCATCGAAATGCAATATGTACTTCGCGTGTTCTGCAAACCCAAGCTTCTCGTGGATCATGGAGGCGAACGCCTCATTGATGTTCTGGAGCCCGAAAGCGATTCCCGGCGCCCCGCTCTTGACAAGATGCCAGCTGCCCTGCCTGTATACATTATATTTTTCGAGGGAACCGGTCAGGGCGGAATCATTTCGGATCGTTCTGTAAGTGGGGCCATGGGACGTACAAAGCGAAATCCGGGCGTCATCCGGATGTTGGTATAAACTAATTTCTTCCCAGGTTATTCCCTTTAAATTCTCCGGACAGATCCAGTAAGAGTCTGACGGACTGAGTGCCAGATTCTGCAGCAGATACTTCAGCGCAGTTTTGCAACCCGTTTCACGCAGGATTTTTGATAAATCCGGTCGTCCCTCTGGGATTGCCCTGTTTTGTATCCATTCAGCAAGATTCTTCGGCCCATTTCCAAGAATCGGCATATATTCTGGGCTGGCAATTTCCAGGGAATATAAGTCCCCATCTTCGTCCATGGTAAAGAAGGCCACATTTCTGTTACGGTGCTTCAGGATATATCTTGTCATGTCACATTCCTTCTTTCTTGCTGTTTTGCCTACGCATCTCATACGTATAGTGAAGCCTCTCATGACTGGAAGTCACAAGCATCCTTTCACGGATTGACGCATCCATGCCGGGCAAAGCCCGCTAAAAGACGCTTTCCAGTCGCGGTTTTCCGATATCTCCCTGTGTGCGCCAACACAGGGAGTTTTTCCCTTTAGGGAAAACAGACTGCCCTTCAGTTTAAAAGCTCTTTTATTTTCTTTTCGACCACTCCTTGCACCTTAGCATTTAAAGCTTCTTCACACCGCTCTCTCACCTTATAATAAGACATATAATCGTCCATCTTCTCAGCAACAGACGTTTCAACGATTTCTTTAATGTCCAAATCCTTCACGGCCTGTTCGATAGCGGAATACACAGCACTTTTCACAATATTTTTAAGCTTCCTTTTGTAATCCCATGATCCATTATCAAATAATCGCTCTACTTCTTGCTGCACCTCATTGTCAATATCTTCGCTGCGGGCATTTCTAACAGCTTCTCTAACCTTTGCTCTGACAGCTTTGGTTACTTCCTCATCAAAAATTTCATTTTCTGACAGGTCAATTTCCAATGTTAATCTTTTCATAGCATCCTCCAAATCTTAATAAAAGTCATCTACGCCAATTACACCATCAGTATGAAACATGTTTTGGGATGGTATTTTTTGCGGATAACACTTTTTGGTCAAAAAAAGACAGACAGAAATAAAATCTGTCCGTCCTTCATCTTATTTTCTAATCTGGCCGATTCATCCCGCCGCCTGCGGAGGCAGGGGAATTCTCGGAAATTATGTTAAAGCAACCGGTGTCTCCGACTGGGAAAAAATTTTCGATGTCACCGCGTATATATCATATTCAGGACGCATATACAGCAAGATCATCGTTCTCAAATTTATTCCGGAAAAGAGTTTTGTATTCCTGAAGGCCATCTTTTGTCAGACGGGCCTCAAAGTCCTCGATCCCGAGACAGTCCTCAGCAGTAAACATATAGACTGCTACCGTGTAGTCTTTTTTGGTCATCCAGTACGATGTCTTGCTATTAAATGCGTTTTTGATCGGGGTGGCTACGTAATCTCCATCAATGACTTGTCTGAGGTCATACTTCACAGAACGTCGCGCTAATTCCGGCTCAAAACTGGACAACTCCAGTTCACAAAATTCTTCGCATTCTTCCTGCGTAAGGACGACACCAAAATAGGCGATTCGATCTTCGGTTGTCTCCCAGATCCGGTATTTTGTTTTTAACGGCTCTACCAGCCAGCTGTGCTGCCGCCAGCAGCCGTCCCTAGACAATGCGTATCCGGTTGCGATACGCATGCAAAGCTGATGCTTCGCCCAGAACGCGCATGCATTATAATGGCACTGGCTTGGAAAGCCCTTGGTGTGGTGGATACCTTCACCATAAAAGTACTGTCCGCGTTGCATGATAGCATCATAATGCGCATCTGTCAGATCCATACAGGCAATATTTCCGCCAAATTCCAACAGCCGGTCGCGCAGCTTTACCATTTTGTCCATGGCAGCCTGCTCTTTTGGGTTGGATCCAACTGGGTGTTTCTGGTACCACCATTTCCTCATTTCTTTAAGGCGCTTGCCCCAGTCTTCGTCCATTTCATCCCACGCCAATGGCGCTTTAGGCATCTCTTCTGCTCGTATAATTTCCTTTATCATTCGTCCTCATCCTCCTTATTTTCGCTCGATGATGCACTCTCCCGCTGTTCTGCCAACGCACGCACTACAACACTACAACGATGGACAATTTTTCGTCCGTTTGGCGGAAGGTACAAAATCAGTGTCAATATCCGGTGTGCCAATGCGTTCTGGCGCCAGAAAATGTCCAGAAACAGAGTCTGTCATCTCGGGCGTCACATCTCCAGCAGCATACTTCTTAAAATGCTGGATCAATGTCAGTGTCGACATTTCGTTCATTGCGGCATCTATGACCAGTTCCAATTCTTCTCTTAATATCCCCTCTGCGGAAATACCAAGAAAATCGGAAATGGCATCATCCCCTGCGGCTATCACTGCGGTTTTGATGCGTTTGCACACGATTTCCAGTTCTTCCGTGAATGCGTCCCGCTCTGCAATACTTCCGCGTACGCATACCATCACTTTGTCAGAGATTGTGTCAACGATTGCGTAATGCATATCCGTCATACCAGGATCCCCTGTCAGACGTTCGGACATCAGATCAAGGACTTCATCATCATCCAGCACACCCTCAAAAAGCGTTTTCCTATCCATAAGAATATTGCCTTTTAAAATTCCAACCTCATCGCACAGTGTCCACTGCGTTCCAAGCGGCATGGGATTTGCCCAATATGTCACATTTTGCGAATTCTTAGATGTCAGATCATTGCTGATACTTCCTCCATCCATGCGTTCAAGCTGAATTTTCTGTTGCATCTCCATTTTCTTATCCATTATTTTTGTTTCCTCCTATTTCTTATGATTTATGATTACATTTTCAGTATGGCAATTGGTCGTGTTGTTTTTACGCAAAAACTTATTTCGAATTTCATCATGTTTTTGTTGGCTGACATAAGAATTTTCGTGATGGAAGTCTTGGACGAATCGTACTATTTGGATGATCACTCTATCAAAAAATGAGCCTGCCCGATTTGCAAGGCAGACTCATTGTGTGGTGTTGTAAAGTATCCTCTTATTCTATCTTAAGTAGGGTAACAGGCGATGGTCTCAAACTGTGCTTTCCGCGATACCTACCGCGAACAAAATCCCGGCGATACACTGTAATAGTTCCAGACAGGACCTGCTTTCCAGTTTCCGTCTGAATAGGTGTAAGGTCACAGCTCCCTTCGGATAATCTTTTTCAGCATTCCGTATTCGGTAAGTGACCGTAATCTTAGGCTGCCTGGATGTATTTTCTAAAGCATCCCACTCATAATCTGTCGATGACGTATTCCAAACTGCATGAACCGTCCACCCGTCCAGTTTAGATTGATAACCGTTCTCACTATGCGTCGCAAATACTTCCAATGGAATATCCGTGATTAAAAGTGCAGTGATCATCATCACCGCCAGAACTTTTCGCGCAACATTTAATATCCCGGTTCGCATATTCCTTAACAATCTCCTTTCAACTGGTAAACGATTCTGACGGTAATGCGGCAGCCAATATGCGCTACCGCGCAAAATCCGAACGGTCATTGCGTAAAAACCAGAAGAAACTCAGTCGGATGGCAGAACGCGCGAAACAGGAACACCGTTCCCTTAGTACGTCCTGCAATTATCAGAAGCAACGGCAGAAACTGGCCTCAATCCACCGGAAAGTGGAACGTCAGCGTGCGGAATACCTCCATGTCCTCTCCAAACAGGAAGTCGAGAACCAAGACTTCATCGCGGCAGAGGATCTGAAAGTCAGAAACATGCTGAAGAACCACCGTCTTGCAAAAGCGATCGCGGACGCATCCTGGCGGAAGTTTCTAACGATGCTGCAGTATAAAGGGATACTGTACGGAAAGACCGTCGTCCTTGTACCGCCGCGCAATACGACACAGACCTGCAGCCAGTGCGGCTATGTTATGAAGGGAGAGGAACGTCTCGCCCTTTCCGACCGGGAATGGACGTGTCCGAACTGTCGTGCCGTCCATAAACGGGATACGAATGCCGCCCAAAACATCTTAAGCCGCGGATTACAGCTTGCAGCCATGGCTACAAGCTGATTCCTATAGAGTAACTGTTGAAATACGCACCCTGGTATGGCAACTCACCAGGATAACCGTCCGGTCATTGGCAGACCTCCACCTGTTTCCCTGTGGAGAGACAGGCGAGTCAGCTGTATCCGGATAAGCTTGGATGTCCTATCGGATCCGTCCGCAGGATTCTCCAAGCTCCTGACGCAAGTCAGGAGTAGTTGACACTAGCCATACTTTGACAGTATGTTGCATGATCGTATAAACTGCCGCAGGTACCACCAAAATCTTTGCGTTTTTTATCCCGGGCAACCAAAAAGTGTTATCCGCAAAAAAAGAACGGGGGCAGTAAACCTCCGTTCTACTTCTGTCCTGTGCTATATTTTGGCGTCTGAAATACCGTTATATCTTGTAACGGCCAATAGCAGAATGCCGCTTTTGCGATCATGTCCTCGCCGGATACCAGTTTATTGCTCCAGTATCTGGCATCCAGGGAATGGTTCCGGTTATCCCCCATACAGAAATACGACCCTTCCGGGATTGTGATGGATAAGTCCTCAAAAGCAGTGTCACAGTACATACGCTCCGCCAGATATGGTTCTTCCAGTTTAACGCCATTGATGCAGACACTGGCAAATTCCGTATCTCCATCCCGTTTCAATGACAACCGGTCCCCTGGCATCCCGATGATGCGTTTGATCAGGTAATGGCCAGATCCGTCCGGATCCGGGAAGATCACGATATCACCCCGTTCATAGTTCTTTAAAAACCGCATGCCGATGATCCGGTCCCCTGGTTCGATCGTATTTTCCATCGATCCGGTCGGAACGACTGCGTTTGCAATGACACAATTCGTAAGGAGCAGCATAAGCAAAAACGTAAGGATCACGGTCTTTAAAAGGGAAAAGGTATCCGCAATACCATTTTTAAACCCATTCTCTTTTTCTTCGATGTTTTCAGTTTCCAACATAAATAATCCTCCAATGATATAATCTGTGCCCGGCTTTAACAGCCCGGGCTGCTGTTGTGGTTCCTCATAGACAAGGAAAAGGAGGATGGCAGCATCCTCCGACAGATATTCTGATATTACAAAGCAGAAAGCAGGATACGGGAGTCGAACCCGCCTTTTCAGCTTGGGAAGCTGACGTACTGCCGATATACGAATCCTGCATCAGATCGGGACAAACGCCTGATGACCGGAAAATGTTCCCGCGCTGTGTGCGTTCTCCCGAAACAAAGCCTCAAGGCGGATTCGAACCGCCGACCTACTGATTACGAATCAGTTGCGCTGCCGGCTGCGCTATTGAGGCGTACAAAAAAAACAAAGAACTATTCCGTATCCTTTGGTTGTGAGAAGACATTCCACCCGGGGCTGCGAGATTTTTTGGACGCTAACAGTATGTCGCATCGCTTGAAACGACATTTTTTTTGCGGATAACACTTTTTGGTCATTTATGCGTAATTTTAGATGGTGTTCCCGGGGAACACCCCAACCATTTTTATTTTTATAAAAAAAGAGGCATCACATTTGCAATGCCCCTTCGGAAATCAGTTTGCGGAAATTTCCATAAGCTCAAAAGCTTCCCTCGGAAATCCGGTATATTTTTCTGACGCTTCGTCCAGAATCTCTTCCTGAGTTCCTTTGAATGTTCCAAGCCAGACTTTTGGCCAGCCATTTGTGGCAATCGTCAGATCGTCAATTTCCCACCACGAAACGCGGTCACTTTCGTAATCAATGAAGCTACCACCATCTCGCGGATACAATGGTTCTTCGGTTGTGAGAAGTTCCATATTTCTGACAAATTCCTGCTTCAAAAATACATTATAAATCCCCTGCTGCATTTCCATTTTCTTCTCCATCTTTTCATTTCCTCCTATTGCATGTAGTTACGTTTTTAGCACAGCGCACTGCCAGTTTTTGCCTGACGTTCGGCCCAGCACCGGTTGAACCGGTTTGGACTTATGATTTTTGGTTTTAGATAATGAGCGAATTTCCGCTTTAGCGGCAACATCTCTTCCTGATACGTGTGGCTATCCAGCCATGGCCAAATGTCCATATAAATGGTGTCGTACTGTACTCCGCGCTGCGGTTTCCAAAGGAATACGTCCGCCTGGATAATTTTGACTTTTTCATTTAACGGAAGCTGCGTAGCAACCATATCGATCACTTCCTGATTTTTCTCGATTACGGTAATACTATGTACCTCTGGATTATCCTGGATGGCCAGGATAATAAGGCCGATACCAAGACCGCCGATCAGCACATCTCCATGCGCATGATCACAGAAATTCATATTTGTCCAGCGTTCCATGTAGGTATTGGACATCACGATTTGACCATTATGGCATAATCGCACATAATTACCAGGAGCAATCCCGTTTTTGAAAGCGTATAAATCTCCCGGCTTGATCTGGAAATGTTGCAATTTCCATTCGCCAACTTGTCTGTCCTTTAAAATCTCTCCCATGTTCTGATACATGATTGATTCTCCATTTCTCTTTAGTTTTCATAATTTTGTTCAGTTATCATCCTGCGGAAGGACTTGTGTGTAAAAACCCTTATTCGGAACTCCATATTCATTGGACAGCCAGTCTGATGCTGCGTCCTCTAAGCTCCATATGTCGAGGCGCCCCGTCTTATTCCGGTAATCCCTGTCAAGGAACCGATCTGCCACAATGATCTCCTTAGGCAGCTTCGATGCATCTGCCTTGGAAGTTGCATTGCCATTACCGGTATCCCAGTCGATATCAGAAAGCCGAAGACGCAGGTATTTCCTGCGAATCTCGCTCTTATCTGCTCGCACGGCTTCCAAAAACAGGCTGTAAATCCTACACGCAACCGCCTCTACAGTGAGGTTCCCGGTATCAATAGACGCATCCGCCTGTATGGTCCGGAATACTTCCTCATCCAATTCCAACCGGTCTTTAATCTCTTCCTCAGAAGAGCCGCGTTCGCGCATCCTGGCCTCCCGGATCTCTTTTGGTGCGGTCAGCTTGATACATAACATCGGACGGTCGCGATACCGCTCCCTTAATGTCTCATATCCTTCTGGATGCACGACATAAAGATCGGATGCGTTTAAAAGCTCCCTGGTGGCGCAGTAGCGGTATCCGCGGTATTCAAGATACGCCATGATCTCATCCTTCGGGATCTGGTTAAATGCTTCTTCGGTGATAAAGGAATGGCCCCTTTCCTGTTTGTTGCGTGCGGGCCTCGTGGTGTAAGATTCCGCCTCGCGCAATTCATACCGTTCTGTTACCCGTCTGGCCGCGCTGGTCTTCCCGGTTCCGGATTTCCCGACCAGGATGATAAGCGGCGTCTTTGATGCCCAGAGTGTCCGCAGTCTGTCAACGATACGTCCAGTCTCATCAGGGCCATATCCGTAACCGATCATCAGGTTTTCCTGCAGGGTTGTATACGGAAATACCCCACTCTCATTCTGGTAAGCTCCTTCCCGGAGTTCCTCCCCGATCGCCTGCAAAAGATCTGCGTCCGGATCGTCTGACATCAGCTCATCCACCACCCATTGCAATTCGCCGGTGACGGATTCCGGATAAGACTCCTTTCCGAACGCCATCCGCAGGAAGAAATACCCCATGGATGAAAGCGCCTGCTGTTTCGTGTCTGTTTTTCCCATATTTTTCTCCTTTCTCGTTTCCTTTTTATAAGGCATTTTCATGTTCAGTATGCGGACAGTGAACTTAAAAAAGGACGCCAAATTCCATGGCGTCCTTCAGAATAAAATTTTCCATAACCTTGTCCCAACCTGCGTAGTCAGCCAGATGACAATCGGTTATAACCGGGCTTTTGCGCCCTGGCGCCCTCACACGGAGAGCCGCGTCCACTCGTTGTCTACATATTGCCAGGCAGTTGGGTTATACGCATACAGATCCTGTCGGAATACCTCACGGTACCTGGTCATCATCTGTTCCCGGTCCTGAAAAAATTCCTCGTGGGAAAGATTTCCCTTATCTGGTCCGCTTAACTGATAAAACCTCAATTTGTACCCATATCGCAGCATCCGCTTTCCTCCTTTTCTATTTCCTGGTGTGTGGCCGCTGGGTAGACCGAAGCCATGATCTCGTAGCTTGGATGATCCAGTACGGCAAACACAACACGTTTAAACGTTCCCCGGAAGGCGCATTCCAACTGGTCACGGAAGATCTCGGCAACCTCCCTTACGTCATTTCCAAAAACGCCGCATCCAAACGCGCCAAGGATCAGGGTATCTTCCTGATTTACATCCGCCGTATGCAACACTGCCGCGATCCGGTCTTCCATGGCAAGCTTGCAAAGATCGTTCGGCACCTTCTGATAAGTCTGTGCCGCCTTCTTATTCGGCGCAGCACAGGTAATAATGGAGGCTTTCGTCTCCACGCCGCCCTGCCAGAATGGGACATCCGGTGTATAGAGCATGTCGGATAAATAGAGGGCCTTATTTAAGCTTCCCTTGTGGCGGTCATAAAACAGGCTGCGCACCCTGTCGGAGCATAAGACCGGATACAGAATGGACGCATGGCATAAGCTCTCCTCCTGGGCCATGGAGCCATCGGTAAACATGCCGCCCGGATTCTTATAGGAGGCAAAGTTTAACGCGCAGACGCGTGCTCCTTTTTCTGTTTCACGGATGATGGCATCGACCGTGGAACACTGCATAACCTGGATTTCCGTTTTCTCAAATTTCACCTGGCCTTCCGGCGTCACGCTTGGTGCCGGCATCAGGACGGTTGCTTCAGACAGTGCCTGGATTTCTTTCTCTCGGTTGTTTGATGCCCAGCGGATCACCTGCTGCGCATGCGCTTTGTTCTGCTCTTTCTTTTCAAAATAATTCAGCTTTTTTGGTTCACTCATGTTTTCTTCCTTCCTCTCTGTTTCTTATATATATTGGAACACTTACAGTATGCGGATGTGCACGAGATCAGTTAGAGGGTTTTTGTATGGAATTTGGCAGCATCTTTCGCACAGAAAAAAAACGGGCTCTTTCGATTTCCGAAAAGGCCCGTTCCATGACTGTCCCATCACTCATGCCGCCGGAAAGAATAATCTTCTTTCTTCCCGGTGCACATCTTCTCATGCAGAACGCATTACTGCGCCTGTATCTCCTCAAATAATTTGTCAAACAGTCCATTCAGACGTTCCCGTTCCCTGCCGCAGGGGTATGCCCTGTATGTCATACCGTCATCGGCTACAAGCGTAAAGGAATCCGCGTTGGACGTCAGGTAATCATTCCTCCATCCGCGCTCCGCCAACCGGTCTGCCACGTAACAATCAAAGGCACGCGCAAACATCTCGCACCGGCTTGACCAATAACCATGCCCGCTTTTGCGGTACACTTTGTCGAACCTGCAGGAGGCCGTATAAAAGTCCGCGATCGTACGGTCTTCCTTCCGGAGCATGGCATTCATCAGGTCGCAAAAGACGGACGGATACAGACTGGATTTATGAGTCCCGCTTGCAAACGTTTCCTCATCATTGACCTGTGCAGCTAAAAAGTAGTCGAATGCGTGACCCCATTCATGAGCCAGACACCCAGCTCCGTGCATCTTGGTTAGATTGATGACCTCCAGGATCGGCTCGAAATGGGCGGATGCGGCGGACTGTCCGCCGCGGCCCCTGGAACCGAACGCGATGCTTAATTTCCCGTCAAAGATAACATCCGACGGAGAAAGTCCGAGGACCTTTGCCAGGTCGCTTAACGCTTCATAGGCCATGTTTAAATGCTGCTGGCGGTCATTGCCGGAAAGCCAGTTTCCGAACTCTCCACCATGCACCGGGAACATAGCCAAAAACTGTTCCGGGGATACATTTTCATCCGGTTTCAGGATTTCTTCTCCGGTCCGGGTAAAGTGGGAAAGCTCTGCCATCTTAAATACTGCCTTCTGATTTCTGGATGCAGCCTTCTTTTTCGCCGGCTCACTGGATCCTGATTCGCAGGCAGCTTTCGCCAGCTCGTCGACCTTTTCCATGGCGGACGCTTCATCCGGAAGTCCGTATGCCTCGATGCGCCTCGTTGCCGTATTGACGACAAACCAGGTGTCAGGCTCCCAGGTCTTTGCATATTCCTCTGCCTGTTCCGGATAAAAATAGACACTGGAGTATCCGTACTTGACGGTCAGACGCATCTTTCCGTCACGCCCGAACGGCTCAAAGAATACGTGCTTTTTATCATACAGGCATGTGGTCAGCTTATTTTTGCAGATTTCGTATTCCTTGCGCTCCTTCGGGACGCCGAAGGCAACGTAATCTTTCTTTCGCTGCTTATAATACAGCTCGCCCGGAAATGCTACCGCGGTCAGAAACTTATTCGAGATAATGCCTTTCATCCCCTCCGGCACATCGACATAACGTCCAGCCTTTAGAATGACATATCCCTTCGGCATGACCTTCTCGTGGTAAAAGTTTTTTGCGTCTTCTCCAGTATGGACGTTCATGACCAGGTCCCGGAGTTCGCTCACAACGCGGACATACCGGGTCTCTTTATCCTGCCCGGAAAGGGACCCTGCGTTTGCTGGCAGGGATTTTCGGATCTCATTCTGCCAGTATCGGACAGCTTTTTCCGTGTTCCCTTCCAAAAGAAGCGAAGCCCAGTCCGGTTTTGGCCATACGTTATCCTTGGTCACGTATTTTTTCGCCTCCTGATCGGTCATCTCCAAAAGATCCCCCAAGGACATGCCTCTGCCCTTCCATTGGTCTTTCCTGGCACCGCCGATCTTCTTTCCAAAATCCGCAAGTTTCGTGTTTTTCTTTTCTTCCATCTTTTTCCTTCCTCTCTCCCTTATGATTAAATTTAAACACTTTCAGTATGTGATTCCGGGCACTCGCAAAACCCGCGATTTTCCAGCACATTCCGGATAATAGCAGGAAACCACGCCAGGACACCGCTCGCAAAAAAGACACCGCAGGCTGCGGTGTCTTGAAAATCTGTTACGCTTTTTCTTTGTTTAATCTGCCATCACGGCCGGCCTCCCGAAAAGCCCTGCCAGGATGTTTTTACAGAACCTTGCGATCGCGACAGTTACACCGTTTGCGACCTGCTGCTGCATCGAATTTAAGGACCCGGAAAAAGCGAAATGCTTATCAAGCCCCTGCAAGGCCGCTGCTTCTGATACGGTCAGGATCCGGTCCCATTCTGCGGAATCCGTCCACTTTGGAGGACTTAATAAAAACTTCCTCCAGTTCGCGATGGAAATGGATGGCCGGTTCCGGTCCACCCTTCGGTACATGTTGGAATGGACGCTTTTGGTCCAGTATTTTTCCGGCAAATCGTGCCAGTTACCGCCCTCCGGAATCATGGAGATCTTCTTCCGTACCCATTCACTGGATACGGTCACATCTGAAAAATTCGGCCAGTCCGGCTTAACACGGGAAAGTGCTTCCCCGGCCGTCCGTACCGGACGTATCTTAACGTCAGGAATAACAGGGGGTTCGCCATTGCTCCCGATTAAGACGGCCCGTTTCCTTTTTGTGTATCCGCCAAGATCACAGTCCGTAATGACTTTTGCGGATACGGAATAATCCGGCAGTATCGCTTTGATAAGGTCCATGTAATGTCCCATCGATGCGGATAAAAGACCCGGGACGTTTTCGATCAAGAATGCCCGGACACCGCTCTCTCTGACAAGTCGAAGGTAATGTGCAAACATATCCCCCTCAGGATGCAGGCAGCCCCTGGAGTCCTCATGCCGGTTCGCATTGCTGAACGGCTGGCATGGAGGGCCGCCGATGATGATATCAGCCTTTGGAAGATCCTGTCCGGAAAGCGTGCGGATGTCACATTCCGCAATCTGCGACCCGATGTTTTGCCGATACGTACTGACCGCGTCATGGTCATATTCTGCCGCATACACGATTTCAAACCGCGGATCCTTGGCAAATTCGTGATCCAGCATCCCCGCACCGGAAAACAGGGAAATTACCCTTAAGACGTCAGGTACCTGTTTTTTTAAGACCGGATCTTCCCACGGCCCCGCCTGCGGCATGTGCCTGCAGATATGGTTTATGGCCGCATCTTCATTTCCTGCTACCATCAGAAGTTCCGGTATCAGGTTCAGGTAACGGATCTCTGCCTGTCTGCCGCTTTCTGCCTTCTGGTGAATGGCAACTAAAATACACTCTTCCTGGAATTCGATCTCCATGTGATCGGAAGCTGATACCAGTTCCAGGATATCACGGCTTCGCAGATCAATGAGAGATTTGATCCGAAGTCCGGAACGTTTTCTGGATACTGTGTTCCCCCCGTCCTTGGACGGCAGGATCATAATTCGCCCCGCATCTTTATCGATCACATACCGGTAACGGCTGCCCGGTGCGAATGTCCCGTTTTCGCTGATGAATGAAAACGTCAGTCCTCGTTTACTTCCCTTGATTTTCTTTTCCATTTTTTCTCCTTTGTACTCCATTTCTGATATGTCTGGTTACGATATCAGTATGGATACCCGGACCGCCGCGAGAGCAAAAAAATACCATCCGCATCCTGCGATACGAATGGTATTGGTTTGTGTTACGGGGGTAAGGATAACAAGCCCTTCTTGCTGATCCGGAAAGCCAGCGGGAAACCGCGGTGCTCGCTTTCGATCATGCCCCCATCATACAGCTTATACGTTTTATTTTTTTAACTTAATGAAGTAATAATCATTGAATCAAGCTCTCTCTCATAGCCAAACATTTCCCTATATCCACCACATACTAACGGAAATTTTATCCATATCAATCTAGTGTTTTCATCAATTCTACAAATTTCAATTTCTCTTCTAACAATCTTGGACAAATGATAACCTTCACGCATTTCTACCATGAATTTCTGACCAACTTTATATTTCACTTTTCTTATTTCCTCCATTATAAAAACTTGGAAAATAACTGTTTCATGCCCTATATTTTGCAACTGCATCTTCCCAGTTAGCTATAGTACAAACCTTGTCTGTTTCCTCTGCAATGCGTTCTATTTGCTTAGAAGAAACACAAGGAGTGTTTTTAAAAGCTCTACCGATTGCTAATTTAACATCATCTAAGGTTTTCTCTTTTTTGAGTTTTAAATTATACCTCCTCAATAAATCCGGCAATTTCTTTTTACAAACATTACCGTAATTAACAAACCATTCTACCCATAATGCTTCTGCAAATATTTCTTGTGGTAATCTCATTTTGCACCTCTCAATTCACTTTCGAAAACAATCGTTTCATATTCACTTTTTGTTTTTCTGTATGTGGCATGACTTCCTGTTTCTTGCTCACCGCGTTTCCCACTTTGTATTTTAGTTCTTCTTATATATGCCGGGATGCCGCTTTTTGCGGCATTCCCGGTTTCTCACCTCTACAGGCCAACGATCTCGCTTAAAGCCCGCTCGCTGTCTCCATCAAGGATATCTTCGTCGATACATCTGGACCAGCTGTTGGTGTACTCGCTCATCGCGAGCTGCAGGTCCGCGCAGAGTTTCATACTGTCCCAGGTACCACTGTCGGTATCGGTCTCATGGTGTAAGACTACCTTTGGGCCGTCCGTGGCTGCCATTGCGTAATGAAAACATTCCGGGCTGTTTTCCAGTCCTTCTACGAACAGGACATCGCGCTTGGCATCATCGCACCAGGCATTTAAGACCGGGACGAACAACAGGTAAGCAGCGATATTATCTTCATCTTCCTCATTATCGCTCAGCCATCCGACCAGATATCCGTATACGCCGGATAACTGGAAGGTTTCCGCGGAAATGAATACGTAGTCCTGATCCGTCGCTTTTAACAGATCCATGCTGTGCTGATACGGCTTCCGGTAACCCTTGACCAGGTCCATGATACGGGCTTCATCCAGGCAGCAGCCGCAGGCATCCAGCCATTTTTCCGCTTCTTCGCAAGCCCCCTTTAATACAGATTCCGAGGCATCGTTACCATGCTCATACAGGTAACGGCGGTGTTCCAGGTATCTTTCGAACCCACTCTGCAGCTGCCCGCCACGAAGATTGCGGCTTGGGAAGGCTTCTGCCAAACACCGGTCCGTATTTTCCAGTGCGGATTCCGCCAGGCACTCAATCAGATCCTGGACGTTTTCCGCTACGGTCTCAGCAGACACGTTCTGATAATGTGCCCCACTGCTTCCTTCCGTAGAAATATAAGCATCCAAGGTATTATCCGGCTGGATCTCCACATCAACTGAAATCGCACTCAACGCAATATTTTTCTTTTCCATGATTAATTCTCCTTTTCTTTGACTACAATGCTTACATATTTTCCTGACAATATCCAGGAATGCTGCATCCGCCTGCGCCGTTACCCCACGGACAGTCCATGCATCCGCCGCTTTCGCGTTCTTCCTGCATTTTCTGCTCGTACTTCAGCTCACGCTGATACGCCCATTCTTTCTGACGGTCGGCTTCCTCGGTAAATCTGCGGATATCCTTCTGGAACATCTTTGAAAAGAGCGGGTGTTTCTTTGTCAGGGCTTTCAGATGATCTGCAACGCCTTCCGGTTCACCGTAATATTCGCAAAGATTTGCCAGATATGTTTTTCTATTAATCACGTATCTCATCATTTCCTTCATCTTTTTCTCCTTCCCCCCGCATCTGCAGGGCTGTCTGAATCCTTCACACTGTTCTGATGCTTCATATCGTCCACCATGGACTGCAGTTCGTTTGTTCTACAAAACGCTTTCCGGAACGCGCTGATAAAATACACAAAAGCGATCACGCACTGGATTTTTGACGCAATCTCCGATAATTCCGGTCTCCATAACCCAACCATTTCGCGGACCGTGATGCTGCAGACACAAAGACACATGAGCAGATCCGGAAACTGATGCTGATATTTGACCTGATAATACGCGACCGGCAGGAAACAGAGGACCTGGCATACAAGCGCGCATATATATAACTCATACTGCGGTTTGATACAGATCACGTACGTCAGCAGAACGCACTGCATAAACACCATGAACATAGCTGCTACTGCTTTGCTTTTATCACTTTTAAACATCTTAATACTCCTTTAGTTTGTTTCTTGTGGATTCGCGGTACGAGAAAGCCTTCCGTACCTGCCACCACATATTTTTGAATGACGTCTACTGATCCTGCGTTTTCGACTGCGATGCGGCAGCAGGTGCATCTGACTCCTCACGGTTTGAAAACCAGTCCCAGAAATCACGCTTCCAGCCACCGTGGCGGAAACGAAGCCCCTGGAAGTCATCCCGGCGTCCAAGGATCCGGATATCCCGAAAATCCATCCCGGTTTCGCCCTCTACCTTGCGGATCATGTCCTCTGCGTACATCAGACAGTTATCCAAACAGAACACAAACGCGCCATCACACTCCAGAGTCAGGTAATTATGCCCGCCACAATGGACTGTATAGCCCGTTTTCTTTCGTATGCCCTGTTTTGCCATCATCTTTACTGCATCATAATAACCCTTTGCTCCCATGGCCGTCAGTGCTGCCACGGCATTGCACATCACATCGTCATTCCGGTTGATCCAGGTCTCCAGGTATTCCACGGTATAAAGTGAATGACCCAATTCGCGGACAATCTGGCGTTCCTGTTCCGTCATTTCTTTTTTCTTCTTCATATTTTTCTCCTTTGTTATCTGATGTAAGTCTTGTAGTACTTACTCCATTGGTTCGAAGCGCATTTCCTGCTTTACATCCGGATATTTCTTATGATCCACCTTTGATAAAAACATGGAAATAGGTCTCGCCCATACGAGATCCGGACGGTCAAGCGTCTGATAGATCACCAGAGGTTCATCGGATTCGCTATGTACCGCGATCGTTAAGACGACATAAATGCCGCCCTTAAAATGACGGTAACGCTTCCCGATCATTTCGTCCCTGGTTGCTCCTAATTGCTTCTGAAGTTCTATCTTATCCATATTTTTTCCTTTCTGTCTCACAGGTTTAACAGGTTCCCCGCAGCTTTTAACACTGCATCGTCTACCGGATATTCCGTTCCGTTATCATCCAAAAAGCAGAGTTTCGTGACCGTTAAGGTATCATCTGAGTCTGCGTTTGCCGATACTGGCCAGTAGTCGATGTAAAATTCGCGGATCGCCGTCGCTTTCGCCATTACTTTCGGTGTCAGATCATCCCGGCAGATGCCGAGCTTCTTCCACTCTTCTTCGTAACAGTCGTCAAGTTCATTTTCATCCGTCGTGGAAAAGTACGTCTGTTCCCCGTGGATGATTTCCAGATCTCCGTCTTCATTAACCGCGCCGGAATAGCTGACCCAGTCAAACGGGACGCAGACCGTCCTTCCACCGACCGGAATGTCCATTGCAAATCCGCCGGGTGAAAAAGAGCTGTTTGGAAGTTTGCTGAATTCCTTCAGACTTTTGCCGATCAGGTGCCCTGTCAGCGTGTACTGCATTCTAATTCCCATTTTGTCTTTCCTCCTTAATTCCTTATATCAATAGTTACATGCTCAGTATGGATACGGAAAGACGGGATTTTTGGTAGATTTATCGTCAGTATGCGTGATGTTTAGAGAAGTTCTCCGATGCATCGCGTCTTTCTCAAAAAAAAGCAATAAAAAACCTCCCCTGAGCATTCAGAGGAGGCTGTTGTTATATTATCCTTCATTATGTGAGCCTTTTTCTTGTGTCTTATTGCCAGTTTTGGCTCATTTTTCTATTTTTCAATCTTTTTCCTTTCTATAACTTCCGGTAGAAAGCTATCATCACCCTTTGTTCATTACGCGTATATAACGTCTGGCATCTTCCAAACACTCCGCTTTTGTATTACCAAATGCAACAGCGTTTCCCCATTCGTTCCGTGCTACCCATTCTTTTACATATCCGTTTTTATCCGCTCTTGGATTGTAAATATCAAAATTGGAAATCATTTCCAAACGCAAATCTTTTAATTTCACAATTCGGCGCGAGTGTCTTCCGGCGGTCCCGATCCCCGCTTCTCCTTTCTTCTTATTCTGCAACTGCGTAATACTCTCCGGAATACCGTCTGACGCGGACTTTTCCGATTGGAAGGGATTTCTTTGCGGTCGTCATGACTCTGGTCCCTTTGTTATGGCAGCCGGACGCTTCCATTTCCTGCCCCTGATATACAAGGATATCATGGGGCTGGATCCTGTACCTTGTGGTACGAATCGCCCGTCTGCCTTTTGACAGTTTCGTCCCGCGGTATGACCGCAGGTTCTCCGTATCCGTATTATGGTTCCGGTTTGTGCGTCCGTTACAGAGCTGCTGTCCGGTCTTTTGACTTCCATCCCGGGTGTCTATGTATTTTGCGTCATAGAACTTCTCCAGGATCCAGTTGTTCCGCCGTTTCTTTTGCAAGATGACCGGACGAGCCCGGTGCTTCGGATGGAAGTCTCCCATGATATAAACATCATTCACATGGCTCTTGGCGATATCCAGCGCCCGGCGCTGCAGTTTCGTTTTTGCCCCGTATGTGATCCTTACGTCCGCATCCGGGAAGGACTCCTTTACGGACCGGTACATGATCCACCGGACGGCAGTTGTGAACGTTGCCCCTTTGAAGCTTTTGACCGTCGGTTTCCATCCTTTTCGAATGGATTCTTTCTCTGGTCGATCTGTGCTTTTGCCATCTGAAAGGCATGCAGGTACAGTTCCAGAATGTTCGTTTCCTGTTTCCCGAGCGAGGAAGCAAATTCCCACGGATCCGAAAAGTACCGTTCCAAAGCCTCATATCCGGTGGATCCGATCCCTTGCGCATCCGTAAAATCAGAAAATACATCCTCAAAAAAATCATTAAGCTTGTCATCGTCCGTTTCCCAGTCCATCCGTCCATCCCGCAGTACTTCCGCAAGCACTCCGGACTCGTCCAGGTATTCCTTTAACGAGGCCTTGGCCATATTTTCATCGAATACAAAAAATGGCCGGTTGTGGCATTCCACCTTTTCCCGGAAATAGCCTGGGTTTCCAGCGTAATCTTCAGCAAATTTCTCGTAGGTCATATTCGTGCAATTAGCCGCAGTTAAAGACCCCAGATCCCCGGAAATATGAAGGCGGCAATAGTCTTCCTCAAAAAGGAACCGGATCTGGTAATACGAAGAATCCGGCCTTTTGAAATCCAACACCTTAATAGTTCCGTAATCCAACAGGGTCGCCTCATGGGACTCAAAACATTTTTTCTCTCGTTCCGTAAGCATCTTATTCTCCTCTCTCGACATCTTTCGTGTCATCGCATAAACGACATGGTACTTTCTAACAGTGCTCCGGCTTCCCTTAAGATTCGCAATACTGAAGAAACGCAGCGATTGTCTCCATACCTTCACATCTGGTATAAAACCGCTTTTTTGCGTTTTTCTTCCGATGCATCGGCAATCCCGCCAGTTTCCGGCTGTTGTTGCTCAGATACATTTTCACGTTCTGGTTTTTCTTTTCTGTCATAGTTACATTCTCCTTTCCGTTTCCCCGCTGCACAACATCGCATAGGCCAACGGGTTTATTTCCTTTGCTTTTTCCAACGGAATCCGGCATTTGTCGCACCGGAATGCCCGAATCTTACGCATAATCGCTTCACTCGTATCGTAGATTGTTGCAACCGTCGGACACAGGGACGATTCTCCCAGTGCAATACCGCCGGACGGAGTGATCGATGGTGTGCATGATTTCTGCAGGGCTGTCAGCATGATGATCAGTTCCCCGATATCATGGAACCGGTGTTGTTTCACCAGCAACCGGATATTACCGCATTTTGGTGCGCTTGTATTCCAGTTAGCGTCCGGAAAATTGATCAAGGCGCGTCCCTGCGGATATAAACACTTTGTCGGATCATCCGGATGGTGCGGAACTGTATCAATGATAGCTCCAAGCCTTCTCAGGCGGTATTTCTCCTTTTCCGTAAGCGGCACCGGATAAAACCTCGCATCATCTGTAACCTGCATGAAGATTCGCTTTTTACCGATACGGTCCCGCAGACGTACATATGCCTCCTGATATTCCGGTGTCCGGGCTAAAACTCTGCCGTTTGTACTAAGCGAAAACGGCAAAAATGGAACACCCTTCCGGTCACGCTGTATGACAAAGTTTCCAAGCCGGTCCAGGATCTTTACAATATCCGGGTGCTCAAAGATCTCCCCACCGGATATATGAAAGGTCGGAATGTGATACCGGTCTACAAATGCTAGAACATCCTCAAATACAGAATATGGCATGTGCTTTCCGTCCGGTTTGCAGTCCGATAAACAATGCGTGCAGCCCATCGAACAATGATAGGTCAGATCAATCATCATATCTTTTTTCTCCTCTCGTCTTATCCGGATCTCTTACTCGGTATCCACCAATAAATAATCCAGATTTTTCTCGAAAAAGTTCTCATTAACTTTCTGATGTCTGCGATCTGTCCACATCAGGGCATGTTCTTCGCATTCCGGGCAGGAATCCGTGCCAATATTGACCAACATGGTCTTCCCACAGTTACAGCAGGTCACAAAATCCCCTAAATCAGGGCTGATGTTTGCGGATGTTCTCCGGTCTAATACATAAGCCAATTCTTTCATTTTTTCTTTTTCTCCTTTCTACTACTATTCCTTATTTTGTGATTACGATATCAGTATGTATCCGCCACTTTCCATAAAATGGACATAAAAAAGAGTCATGCACAAAACATGACTCCAATCTTCGCCGTTTTGATGGGGTGTTCCCCGGGAACACCCCTTTTGCACGAGCTAAAAGTAAATCGCAAAGAAAAAAGAGAGCCGATACACCGCAGTGTAAATGTGCTCTCTTTCTCATGGCTAATTTTTTCGTTGTCCGTCAACCACCGGCTCATCCGTCCGGTTTACATTTCGGATTTTTTCGTTGCCCGCCAATCACCGGCCCATCCGTCCGGTCCATCATTCGGATTGCATTACTCTCCCGGCATTGCTGCCTGAGTGATGAGGTGTTAGCCCACCCGGTATCTTATCCGATCCCTTATAAAAAGGATACCACATAGTTTTTCCAAACGCAACCACGAAGTTACCGCGGTACGACGGAACGTTTTGATAGCACTCTTGGTGCCGTCATTTTCTCTATCCCTTCTGGATATTCATTCCACCAAATGCAAAAGCGGATCCAAACGCTCCGCAAAAGACATGCAGATGATCGGATTCGAACCGACACGGGTATCCCCATCCGGGTTTAAACCGGATGCGTTTTCCAATTACGCCACATCTGCCAACCGGTCGCGGCAGGATTCGGACCAGAGTATTATTGATCTGGTCTCCTCATTAGCAATGAGGCGGTATAAACCACTCACCCACGCGACCATATTATTTTTTTATTGCCAAACGGAGACTCAGGGATTCGAACCCTGGAACCGAATTCCCGGTCTGCAGTTTTCAAGACTGTTGCAATCAACCACTCTGCCAAATCTCCCTCATGCCGTCAGTGGGAGTTGAACCCACATGCGTTTGCGCTTGCTCCTTGGGCAAGTGTGTATACCAGTTCCACCATGACGGCATAACGCGTGGACCGAGGGAGTCGGACCCTCATGGCGAATCACTTCGCCTGCCGGTTTTCGAGACCGGTGCTGTACCAGTTGAGCCAGATCCACGGATACTGATGACCGGGCTTGAACCGGTACGGATTGCCCCAGCTGGGTTTGAGCCAGCCGCGTCTGCCATTTCGCCACATCAGCATTTTATTGCACGAGCAGAGAATCGAACTCTGCAGGTATGCTCCGCATCACCATGTCCAAACAACGAATTGTTTTCAGGACACGATTTCGGCACGCCATTGCATACATCCCATTGTTTCCTATGCGTTTCCCATTTCGCCATCGTGCAATGATCCCATCGGGGATCGAACCCGAGTTTACGCCGTGAGAGGGCGTCGTCTTTTCCACTCGACTATAGGACCGTGGGGTGACCACGGGGAATCGAACCCCGATGAGCAGATCCACAATCTGCTGTTCTGCCGTTGAACTATGGCCACAGTGACTCCAACGGGTATCGGACCCGTGCCTGCGGCGTGAAGGGCCGCCGTCTTAACCGCTTGACTATGGAGCCATAAGTCGGTGAGGGAGGATGTGCGCCTCCGTGTTTCTTGTGTGCCTGATTTACAGTCAGGTGCCGTCGCTACTGGGCCACTCACCGTTATATATCCGGGGTGCGGTCGCACCCCTTTATGCTGTTTTTCTGCCTTGTACAGGCATATCGACAATCAGCAGATCGTCGATCTTACATCCAAGAGTTACTGCCAGGATGACCAGGTTATCTATCGTTGGCATTGCGGTGCCATTTTTCCATTTGTAAATAGCCTGCGGGGTTGCAAATCCAAAGATTTCCTGCAAGTCCTTTACGGTCATTCCTGCTGCTTTCATCATTCTTGTGATATTTTTCCCGGTTGCCGTCATATCGATCGTAGGCATTGTATTTTCTCCTTTTCACATCAAAAAAACCGTCTGCCCATCAGGACAAACGGTTTATGCGAAAAAGATATTTAGCATGACGATACTTAAATCGATGCAGTTTAAATGCCCGGACCTGAAGATCCATCTTTGCATAATGTCTGAAACCTGTATGAGCGCATCTCAAATAATCCCTCGTAACTATGTTCGAGTGATAAATGGCTGAGGCTATACAGATATGACAATGCAAACATGTTCTTTTTCATGGCTCTTTTCCTTTCCGGGATTTTCTTTCTGATTTTTTGTCCCTTGTTGTTTATGTCAGTATCATAGCATACTTTTTTCTGGCTGTCATTATACTTGTGGTATAATTCGCCAATCAAGCGCGATATACCAATAAATCACTGGTTCGTTTCGAAGAAAAAAGAGTATGCCACAAAGGACACACTCTTTAAGCGGATGGTCTGCTACTGTTTTTCTCTCAGGTACTGCGCATATTCCATCAGTGTCTTAGCTGTTCTTTCCAGGCTGTCGATCTCAGAAATTACATCGCCTTCCACATCCGTGCATACGGTAAAGACTTTCCCGATTGTCTGATCCGGTACATAAGCCGGAATCCTCTTTTTCGGTTTCCAGAAATTGACCATACAGCCGCCTTTTTCCGGATAAGGATATACATATCCATCGCCGACAAACGTATCACGATACTTCTGCGCATCCGCAATACGAATAGGAAAGCATGTACCAATACCGGCATTTAACCCTTCTGTTAATTCTCGGTTCTTTCGATACAACTCTATCGCAACCGGATTTCCAAAGCCGGCGATCCAATTGTACGTCAGATCACGTTCCGTATCATTCAGAAAATTATGTCTGAGAAGCGATTCCGGATTTATGTATGTTCCATAACTGAACTCCCACGCAAACGGATCATTAAGCACTGGATTTACGATTTTAATTGGAAAATCCTGATCGCCATTTTCCCTAAGTTCCAACCAGCATGTCCTGCAACTTCCCTTGCAGGCCTGTAAAGCCAATAAAGCTTCCTGGTAATTTGTTGTTGCTGTTGTCCAGTTTGTTCTAATCATAAGTATTTCCTCCTTGTCAGTCTTTTGCGCTTCGACTGCAGCCGCAGCTGTAGTTTCTTTGTTGATAAAATTTTTCCACATACGGAAAGTCATAGTATTCTTCCGTTTCTGGACAGGCATCATAGGTTACTACGATTTTTGCACATCCCGGATAGGATAATGTCAAATCCTGGATCAGTCCCGCCAAACGTTTGTGATCATCCATTTCGTACCATTCCCGGTACAACTGCTTCCCCCGTAAAACATAAGGTGGATCGATAAACAGGAAATGATCCGCGCTCCAATAAAATTCTTCGATCACCTGGAGTGCATCCATACGCATCACAGTGATACGATCCTTGTATGCTGCGATCCTACGGATTCGGTCCGCCACCTTTTTGTAATTCCATCGGCGCTCGTAGTCTCCTGCGATCCCGGCTTTTGTGATTCCGGAAAATGCCAGCTGGTTTGCTGTCAGAAATGCCGCTACCAGCTCAACCGTGGGGCGGTCGTCCGGCCGGTCGAGTATCCTTTTTGCTTGCAAAAACTCTTCCCGCGTTCCCTGTATGTTGCGGGCCGCATTCAGGAGTTCTTCTGTGCATTCCAAAACAGATGTCCAAAATGCACATACACCCGGATCCAGATCGTTTAAAACGATCCGGTCGGTACGTCCTGCAAATAGCATAGCCAGGGATGCGGCGGCACCGCCGGCAAATGGTTCAACCATGGTGCCGATATGCTCCGGAAAATGCGGTTCCAACTGCCTAAGCATTTTCCCCTTTCCTCCGGGATAACGCAATGGAGACAGCCTTCCCTGTAAATCGCTTTTTGCCAGCTCATCCGTCTGGCGCTCCCGACAGTCGCCGGCCTTTGTTTCTAAGCAAACAGATAGGTCAATGATTCTGGTTATGCCCGCATACGGCGTGAAGCTCTCGCATTCCGGGCACCAGAATCCAGTGCCATGAACATCTTCTTCGATATCATCTTGCGAGGCGAATGTCGCCCCGCACACTCTGCACTGAAATGTTTTCAATTTTTCCACTCCTTATTCCCATTCGCACAATTGACGAAATTCCGCCGTTCTCGCCAAATGGATACCCGCGATCAAACACTGCATTCTGGAACTGCAGGAATCACCATCTGCGACCATCGCATACAGGCGATTGACATTCGTTCGAATTGGATGAATCTCTTCCTTGCCCTGCATTTCGTAAAAATTTCCACTCACAAGCAGCCCAACAATGGCAACCTTTTCGTCCGTCATGCCGGCGCTGCTGTATCCACCAGGGATCGTAAAGAGTACCTTTTCGGTATTAAGCCCGGTTTCCTCTTTTAATTCCCGTTTAGCGGCTTCTACCGGAGTTTCGCCAGGATCAATGAGCCCGGCTGGAAATTCAAGGCAATAGCCGTTGATTGCATAGCGGAATTCCCGCGTAACCAGGAGATCACCGTTATCAAAGATAGGCACTATACATACGGCATCTGTTTTGGTGCCCAGTCCATGCTCCTGCACCTCTGGCCATCCATGACGGCTTACAATCTCATACGGGATCTCTGTCCCACAATCGTCATATTTTGCCTTATAGGAATGCAGATATTGCCCGTTTCCATTTGTCGGCTCCAGTGTTTTTAATTTTTTCATATTTCTTTCTCCTTTCTCGATTTCTGAAGTTGTTACATGATCAGTATGGAGATCTGCATCGCCTTAATGAGGCTGTTTTATTGCGGAGGTGTTCCCCGGGAACACCCTTCCCCTGTTATTTCGCGTTGTGCCATTCCCAAACAAAAAAAGAGCCCTCCAATTTCTGGAAGGCTCGTTCGCTCGCGCACCCGCAAGGGAACGCGGTAAACATATATGCTATTGTGGATATTACTGATTTCCTTATTCCTGCTCCAGGTAGAAGAACGTATCGTCAGCTTCTTCCTGCTGTTCTTCGCTTATTGCAACCGGGTGTTCGACGCCATTGCCAAAATCAATAAACATCTCTCTGCCATCCTTCATTTTTTCCGCAATGCTGTCCTCATCCTGTTTTTCAATAGTAACCACTCCCGTAGACAGGTTGGCATCTGCATCAATGCGGATATCTCCTTCTTCCGGGTCTCGAACAATCAGCACACCTTCCACGTAGTCCGGTAGCAGCACCTCGTCCTGATTTACCTCTACGGTAAATCGCGGAGAAATGGTGCTCTTATCGATCAGACCGTCGTAGTCATTTACGCATAATATTCCGACGGTTGCGAGGATTTCTTTTGTGGCATGCAGAATAAAATCACCCCAGTTATAATCATCGCAAGTCTCTGTGATGATTTTCTCACAGTCTGGACCAATGATAGTTGCACGTGCAGCTTTTCGCAACTGCTTTTCGCAATACTTAAGAATATCGTTAGTACAGAGTGTTGTTCCGTCAACAAGATTCTCTGGGATGTCGATGATGAAATCATTATCATAGCTTTCCGTTTGGAAGCCCTCCTGACGGAGGCGCAGTAATGTAATTAACTTTTTCATAAACGCTCTTCCTTTCTTTAGACCCGCATTGTTGCCAGGTCACATACATAAATGTCAATAGCGACCGGTTTTTTGCATTTCTGTATTACGTATGTGTTCGTATACTTTAGACCGGTAGTAATTTTTGCGGTATTCACCGCCGTTTTGTCGATTCCGTTTGCAAGATCCGTTTCTGAAAAACGGCCCACAAAATATCCTTTGGCATCAACGTACTTCAGCTTTCCGTCAATCATGTTCTTTCTCCTTTCTCTATTTCTTGTTTTTTGGATATTATCAGTATGGAAATTTATCGTTCCAGAAAGAATGATATTTCGGATACCGTTTCTCATGACAGCTTTCGCACGTGCCATATGGATAATTCCATTTTAACATGACTTCCGAGACTTCCCCCGCCTCCACAGGCGGCGGGATGAGTCGGCCAGATTAGAAAATAGGACGAAGGACGGACAGATTTATTTCTGTCTGTCTTTTTTGACCAAAAAGCGTTATCCGCAAAAATGCCTTCTGAAAACATACTCCATACTGATGGTGTAACGATTTTTGGAAAGGAGGCTGTGACATGAAAAAGAAGGTGGAGGTTTTAATAAAAATATTTAAGGTATTATTACAATTCTTTTGTAATCTAAAAGATTTAATATTATGCGGAGCCGTGATGGGATTATTTATTGAAGCAGGCGTAATTTTGTTTCTAATTTCTTTTGGTCACGAATTGGAGCTGCTTACCGTAGTTGTTACATATTTATTTGCAACACTTATAGGCATTGCAATCGCTTTAGAAGTAAAACAATCATAAAAAAGCAGGCAAAGATGCGCGTAATGCACATCCTGCCTGTGTCTTATCGTTGTACTCTGTTTTTGCTCCGAATGACCTCATCGCATGTATGCATCACAAATGATACATCCTTGCGATATGTTTGGCACTCTCCGTTGTCCGGCCTAATATATCCCCAATCTCGTGGAATATTGCTCCATGTCTTAACATCTCACTTATCCGTATCCGATCCCAATGAAGATAGTTCTTTTTCCTATTCCATCCATTTTCTCCTCATAATTTCATAAAAGCCATGGCGGTCCCGGATGCCCCGGGATCTGTCATGGCTGTTCTCCTTCTACTGATTATTTCTCAGACTCACACGCAAAAAACGGAATGCCGATACGGGAGAATAAGTCTCGGTGGACCATTTCCCAGATCAGCGCGTTTTTGTGGCACTGTTCCCTCTGCTCATCTGTGAGGATTAAATCATCCATCACGATCGCTTTTCTTCTTCCCATCATCTCTCCTTATGCGGTCCGTCCGCAGGTTAACTGGACATTAGTTGTGGTTCCTTTGGTGCTTCGGATCAGGTGGTACACATCCCTCGCCACGCAGAACACAAAATGGTCCGAAGACTGATTTTCCGTCCCAATGGTACGCTCATGCCACGCATAGACCTGCACCATCCCGATATCCACAACCGTTGCGCCCTCCGGTACAACAGTCGCTCCGCCCTGTTTCCATTTCGCGTCATTTTTTGTGATGCGAAAACTCATAGCAGCCTGTACCAAGGAAGAAATGTCATCCCCTGTCCAGTCGTTTACCAGGTCATCCGCCGATACCGTGCAGATATCAAACGTCCTGCTCTGAATATGCGGAATCTCGATACCGGTTGTCATATACGTATCATAGTCCGTATTGTGGTACGATTCCACGATGGTCTGCTCCGGCTCTTTCGCTTCCGTCACGATCACTCCCGTCACTGACAGGATGCCGTAAAGGATAAGCGCGAAAACAAGCCAGGCTGTCACTCCAATCAATATCAGACCGCACATACCAAAACGGCCGATCATCTTCTCACTGAATGTCTCTTCCATGTTTTTTCTCCTTTTTCAAATTTTCGTATTCCTGCATTATGCTGCAGCCCACTGTCCATTCCCTACGTGGGTGATCAGTCCGGACTGTGCCAATTTCTGTAAGGTCTGGCGTATCTTTGCCTTCCAGTTTACGTTAGCTGCTGCCTTGGCATGATGCTCCAATGCCGCATAGATCTCCTCGTTATTACCGGCTCCGCCAAGATTTCTGACGGTTGCCATCACAACATCCTTCCAAGTAGCCATCTGGCTGTCCCGGATATCCATACTGTACCGTTTCGGCATGACAAATGCAAGCTCATAACCGCTCGGCTTTTTGATGACGGCGATCATTTCATGTCCTGTCAGCGCAAAATCGCCGCTGCCGGAATAAGTCCGTCTGCCGGATACCGTGTTATGCTGCAGTTTGATGAATGTTTGATGCAGGATGCCAGGGATAGCCAGGTTCTGCATCATGGAACGGTATTCCCCTTTTGCCCGGATCTCTCCGACCAGGCAGACCTCATAGGATCCGGCCGGCATCGCGTTATACGCACGAAGGACCGCGTGGTTCACAGCTTTCATACCGTCCTCAAAATTCATCTCCTGAATGTCACGCAGGATCCTTGTCCCATCCGCGTCCTGCCACATGTTTCCCGCATAGCGGACATCATGAATGGACGGATACGGCGGATGTAGAAAGACCATGTCAGCAGCATAAAAACCATCCGGCAGCTCCATAGCATCGTCCAGGATATCCATGGATAGGATCCCATCCCTTGGCGGATTCGGGTTCAAGTCGATCCCGATATAGCGGACACCCATATCCCGGCAGACATCATACGTCGTGCCGGAGCCTGCAAAGACTTCCGCAACCCGTTTGGCATGGTACTTGTTGATAAAAAAGGCCGGAATCCATCCGCTGCAGTTGCCGCGGTACCGGCCGTCTCCCCATGGGCCTCGGTTTGGAAATGACAAGATCGTATCCGTGTGCTTTGCCAGTTCCATTTCAATTTCTTCTTTTCTCATTCGTTTTCCTTCCTTTCTCAATTTCTCATTACTGATTACGATATCAGTATGGAAACCCGACATGGTAAAATCGTGGGTAATTCATCGCCAAACAAAAATACTGCCTTACCGGTCCTGGCGAATGCAAAAAGAAAGGGCGCATCATATTGCGCCCCTTCCGGTAGATTTTTGTCAGTCCGTATCAAAAGCCCGGTTTTTGTGCTTTGGCTTTTTGTATCGCTCATCGGCATGAACCCTGGTTCCAAGATTCATGTCAGGCCCGGTTACCCGGTTGAGCCGATTGTATTCCGCCAATGCCTTTTTGCCGCCTTTCTTTAGCAGGCCGATCCGTGTATTCTCATCCATTGTTCTATCTCCACCTCTCCTATCCGTGTATACCACCCGTCATAGCCTCGATCGCTTTTCGACCCTGTTCCCAGGTCATAAGCGGCGTCCGGTGCATCAGATTTTCTAAGCATCCGGAATCCAGCTCAAACTGGCATTCTGCAAGAATCATTTCTGCATCGTCACCATATGTCCGTCTCAGTTCCTCCATGCTCTCATATCCGTACGACTCCAGAACGGACTCTACATCCACTTCAGAAAGATACACAAAGTCATGGGCGATCGCGTAGATTTTCGGGTCCGGCTCGGACACTTTTGTGATATCGCAGACGATCTGCAGCTGGTACAGTTCAATGACCTTTTCCTGGCCCTGTTCCAGTTCCACAGCTTCCCTGCGGTACTGCACGGAATCATCATCGGTTTTCACCCAGTTCGCTTTTCTATCTCTACTCATGGATAAACTGCTCCTTTCTGCCGCCCGGTTCCGTGATCTCTACCCTGGTGCCAGCTTGAAACCAGCACTTTTCCGAAGCCCACACCATCGCGGCTGTCGTATTCTCGTTTCCTGTTACCTCATGGCTGCGTCCCGTATCCAGGCTTCGCAGCGCGAACTTTTTTTCTGCCATATATTTATCATCCCCTTTATGATTCCCAGCATCCGGTCAACGGGTCAACATGCTTTGGCGGACAAGCCAGTTTGTCAAGCCGTGTATTTGCCGTATTCGTGAGAAGAGTGATTTCCCCGGTGGCACGGCAATAACGATATACCTGGTTTGATAAACGGTCCCGCAAAGATACTGCCGACATGTTAATATCCGCAACCATGTCCGCAAGATGGTCCGGCTGGTCATCCTCCGGATCGACCGCATAAACGGACTGTGCGAAAAATTCATGAACACTGCTTGGATACAGGTATAAGTCACTGTCGACAATACCCGCAAGTTCGGCCATCAGGTCCGGATAAAGAATGGACGCTGCGCCATATCTTGCAACTGCATTTCCGATATACCATAATGTCCGTGTCCTTGGGATAGGCTCACACTCATCATCCTCACATTCATCTGCTGCGAATTCGATGGGCATGGATAACATGTCGTAAACAACAGGGCGCAGCAGCTTCTTCGTATTCTCATACGCATGCTGGAACAGCTGCTCTTCCGTCATGGATAATTTTCTGGCCATGTCATTTTTGATCATGCCAAATGCAATTCCCGTCTCATCCATTTGCACAACCAGTTCATAAACAATGGACAGATCCAAAAACTCCCGGTGCGGTACATCCGCCAACAACTCCCGGTTCTGTTCCGTGTTAATGAGATGAAACACGATCTTCTGATCTGCATTGCGCAACATGGTCTCGTCCATCTCAGGCACCAGCGGCATCTGAAATTTTTCCACCAGGATCTTCGCCATACCACGCAGCATTGCAACTATATGCCCATTTTCCAGATAATCATCATATGCATCCGCCAGACCAATATTAACCGTGTTGACGCGTGCATTCGGAATACTGCATGCCAGCACCTCCTGCTCCTGATTGACGTACCGCTTTTTGCGGCAGACGATCTGCATTTCTTGATATTCTTCCGGCATATAAGATACTAATGTGGCAATCACCGTTTCCTTAAAATTCTGATATGTCATCATGGTTTTTTCTCCTTTGCTCTTGATTTTCACCGTCTTTTCATCTGCTTAAAGGATGCCCCATTTTCAGAGTGTCCCTTAAAAAAGTAGAAAGACGGCCATAAGATTCCCTGATCATATAGACCTGGCTGGCATCCTTGATGGATGCCATGCCCATTCCGCCAGTCCCGCGCGCATTAGTAACCACGTTCTATCAGTGATTCCGCCGAATCATCCGTAGCCGCAAGTGTTACGTACGTCACATTGTCCGGCGTGGTCTCGAATTCTTCGCAGAGAGACGCAAACAGTTCTTCCAATTCCTTTTTCCCTTCTTCGGTATCCAGGCGATGGGAGACATTTAACTGCGTCTCCTGCTCCAGTCCGTTGCGATCGGTGTACCCGATATTAACGGCGGAATACCGCTTAACTTTCTCCCCGGCGATACCATTTTCCAATAATTCTCTTACTTTCATGATCTTTTCCTCCATATCTTAATATGATTTGTTACGATATCAGTATGGAGACACCATATAAAAATTCAGTGCCATTTTCGCTTCCCATTCCTGACGCAAGCCATGGATCATTGGCAGCAAAAAAAGAGCCGGCAAAGCCAGCTCTTTAAACGTGTCACTGTTATGACATTCTCATTAATCATACACTAATTCAATCAGCAGGTATGATTCCGGATGTTCCAAAACATCCTTCTCCAGTTCCTCCGGAATCAATACGCAATGCGCATTGCAATACCGCCCATCGTAAAGCGTATGATCCACATGCACCAATCTTCGTCCGTTACCATAAGAAAAATGATTGTCGAACGCGTCCAGGGCCTTGCGCAAGCTATACACGGAAGCTGGATACCTCAAATCAACCATTTTTCCAAACTGGTCCATTTTCCGATAATGGCGGATCATCTGGGATAAAGAATCATAACCATGTCTGTGCATCTCGGCCTCAATATTTTCAAGTGCTCGTGCGCAATTCTCACGGATATCCGCATTCCACGCCTTTACCACCGCCCGCAGTTCATCCGGACGCTCACAGCCTAAAATGAGTTCCTGACTGTCCATTCCTAAATCCGGAAAATATTCCTTAAAACATTCGATTTCTCCGGAATATTCACTGAGGAGTTCACTCTCAAGCGCTTCTTTCAAATCGGCGACTGCGTCCTTGCGGTCGTTTTCATTCTTAAAGTCTTCCGGTTCATACGTTCCAATCCCAGTCAATATCTTCATAGAGCATCCCATCTTATTTTCCTCCTATGTCTTAATTTCTGCATATTACAAATCTAATAAGTACAAGCCATGCGCTGTTAAATACTCCCGCAGTTCTCCTTCAGACACATTGCCAAATCCATGAAATGCTCGAAGGTACTGCCATGTGCAGGTCAACAGTTCTCCCAGGGTAAAGATGGACTGTCGTAACAGGCAGTTTGTAAGCCTAACCGAAAGCCCACATTCCTGGATTGGTTTGTCAGCGAATGCGGCATCCCGTACTGGTTCTGTATTTCCAATGATCCTTGAAGCATTCTGTACGCTTTCTCCGTCCGGACAATATAAAACCAGATTTTCCGGTCTTCTTAAGATGAGCAATGCTTTTTTCTGATGTCCTAACACCCTGCTTTCGCTCATGCCGATTTTCTTTCCGGCCTGACGCGGGGTAAAGCGGTATTTGTAACGGTACCGGATTGCATTCTGTTCGCCGAATGGAAGCTCACTGACCGCAGTCTCCAGCTTACCAATCTGTTCCGCTGAAAGTTCCATATCGCAGTATTTTCCGATGATATCACTAATCAGGTTTTTCGGATACGGCAGCTGCGAGTGTGGTACTCGCGAGTTTATCCCTCCTCCGGTCGATCCCATTGTTGCTTTGTTGCAAGATTTCATATTTTTTCTCCTTTCTCTGATTCCTTTTCCTTGAGATACATCATCAGTATGCGGATGTATCGCTTCAGAAAGTCACAAAAATAGCAAGAGAAAAAGGCCCCATGCCGGGGCCCTTAAGATTGCGGCCAATTTACCTTGAATGAAATTCGTATCCATGACCAACATTCTTTCCAGCTCCGAAAAATCCTCAATATATTTTCTCCTCATATAACGACTCCTTTTGTGGCGATTTTGCATCAACGGTTACTGATTGCCCTCATAAAACAGGGGTTCTTTCGAACTTTATTATCAGTATGGCGTATAGACGAATAATCACCGGTAGAAAACGCATGGCATTCTAATCTTGTACCCCATTTCATTCCATTTTTGTAACCCACTTCAGTACCAATGTCACTTAGTTAAGCTTTTTACAAATTAATGGATTTGTGTGCATCTAGCGT
>ERZ837487.196-NODE-196-length-90900-cov-5.040916_pt1 | contig 90900 bp, 68 predicted proteins | sample MGYA00519911_ERZ837487 | MGnify/ENA primary metagenome ERZ837487 (study PRJEB31850, sample SAMEA3708818) | human gut metagenome | biome: human gut; feature: human-associated habitat; material: faeces | place: China | collected 2014 ... | reverse complement strand
TAAGTGCTTTTACAACATGAAATCTGTCGATAACAATCTTTGCATTAGGCAAACATTCATATGCTGCCTCGGCATAAGGTCTCCACATATCCATAGTAACAACCTTTATTTTGTGGCTCTTTTGCAAATGTTGGGGTAGTAAAATCCATCTGTAAACAGGTGCAAACGGCTGCGTATCAAGGCAGCAACCACGGCATCTCAGCCACCGGAGGGTTTACTTCCCACGGCTATTCCTGTCGGAACAGAGTATCTTTTGTCAATTGATCTGCGTATGTATCCTATGCAGTCGATCTGATCATCGACTTTGCGGTCTGTCATTCTCGCTCTCTACCTGATTGGAATTGAATAGTAGGTGTGTCATGGCGTGCTTTCCGCTGCATCACAACCCGATACTTCGGGAATGCGGTGGTGATTTGCATCACGTTATCCTGGACGCAGATCTCTGTATTTGCTCCTGCTGTATTCACTTGTCAAGCTACAGATGGTTTACTACCCAAGATCAAACTATCGTTTGATCTTGAATATATTATACCACAAAAGAACAGACTTGTAAAATCTGCGATTTGACCTTTTTGCAGATTTGACAAACGTTTTATTTTATGGTATAATATATGCTCTTGTTTTTACGGCTGCCCATTTTGGGCAGCTTTTTCTGTTTCTCGCCGTCTGTAAGAGCCAGAAAACATATGCAGGATACGATTTCGGAAACGTCCAAAGTTACGATACCCATAGGCATTTCGCTTTAGCACCTTGATTCGATTGTTGCAGCCCTCTGTGTAACCATTGGTGTAAGGGCAATCGAACGAATGGAGGATTTCCGGCTTCCATTCTTCTATCGTGTCACAGCAAGCGACAAACTCTTTCAATCCGCTGTTTCTGGCAAGGCTTAGCCAAAGGTCTAATGTCTGTTCTGCTGCTTCTCCGGTATCACAGTCCAGCACTTGTAAGAAGTCGTCTTTGATGCGGTGGGCTTTGTGCAGCCGCTCTGACAGCTGAAGCATGGCAGTTACGTGTTCCTGATCTTCTTCTTTCAGATAGTCAAACCGCTTGTTCAGCAGCACTCTGGAACGCTTAAACTGTAACCGCTCCTTGCGGCTGAGTTTTGCTTGCTCTTGTTTCCGGATCGCTTCAAACGCCCAAATGACTTGCCGAATCCAGTGATACTTGTCTACCACTCGCACTGCATTGGAGAACACCTCTGCTGCCGTATCCTGATAGGGCTTCCACATATCGGAAATGAAACGTGTGACCTTTTCTCTTGCTTTTTCTTTCCACTGTAAGAAATACGATTTGACATCCCTTTTGTGCCGGTCTGGTAGAATGTCCAGCACCTTTTTCTTTTCCGGATCTGTAACAATGCACTGATATTTTTCCCGTCCAGTGTTTCCCTTAAACTCATCGATTGCAACAGACTGCTCCAAAACTGGTAATTCATCAAAGCAAACATTTTGATCGAATGTGCGGATCACCGTGGAAACAGATGTACCAACCTCTCTGGCAACACTGGAAAACGAGTATTCATTCTCCAGCTTCCAACAGATCTGATTTGTCAGACGTGCAGTCATTCTGGCATATCTGGGCAACAAGTCATTCTTTTCCGGAAAACGCTTGCAGCAGCTTTTGCATACATACCGACGTTTCCGCAAAATCAGTGTCGTTTCTTTTCCGAGGATCGATACCTCTTTGATTTTTTGCTGCCGATAGTCATGTACTGCATCTGTCAGAACACCGCACTCTGGGCAAGGCTGTTCCTGACGCTCCATCTCAATATGGAGTGTGACAGTATTACGATCGGATTCGACTTTTGTCAGATGTAATCCATCAATATCAAATAGTTGTGCAGCAAAATCAGTAGGCATAGCAGAATCTCTTTTCCGGTTTCACGATATTTTCTTTCCGATTATACCAGAAACGTTCCTGCTTGTAAAATCTGTAAACTTGTGTCATCGCAGATTTTACAAATCATTGATTCTGTGTTATACTGGCTTTGTCTGTGCAGAATCGACTTGATACAAAAAGAGATGCCGTCATTTGACAGCATCTCTTACAATATGGTATAATAGAACAGTCGGCTTCTTCCGTCAGGAAGGAGGTGAACGTATTTGCTGTATTACATGATTTCACTTTTCACTTCTGTTATGGTAGACATTATCTTGTATAAAGTCTACAAATGGTTAGACAGGAAGTAAGCCCGACAATAGCCTAACAATTGCCTGATCCATTTGGATAAGGCGAAAGCCCTCAGAGCTGCAACTCTGGGGGCTTTCTTTTTGCGTGAACGCATTGCCTTTACATGATTTCTTTTCGTTTTTATTATAGCACAGCATCACAAGAATGTCAACTATTTTTTTATAATCCCAAATGGTTTTGGCGGCGTTTTTTCAGGATTTCTTGCTTTGCATTCTCTAATGCTGGCAGCAAAAAAGTTTCTAGTCTTTTGGACATAGACTTCATGTAAAATTGCTTTCTTGCTTGTGAACAAACTAAGTATCCATTATATGCTTCTGGAATATTCTCGATAAAATCGTAGATTTCCTGCATTTTTAGTTGAATTACAGGAATCATTCTTTTTTCCGCTAACAAAAGACCTGGATATTTTAATGTTTCTAAATCTCTTGCTAATAGTGGTTTCCCTTTTAAACCATAGGTTGTCGCTGTGTTTTGTATGCTTGATTGTATTCTTGTTTCATCACTAAGCATCAATTCCAATCTCTTTTCTGTACATTTATTGGCAAAAGATGCACCATTATCAAATACAGGTGCAAGACGATACGCATCATTCTCATAGAGTACACCCCAGTTTCCATTGTTGCGATCTGTATTATTAATTAGGATGTCTATGAGCATTTGAGTCCAAAATCGTTCTGTTATACCGCTTACTTTGCTGAGAATAGGGTTGTATCGTAAGTGCAGAAGGATTTCTTCAAGGTCAACTAGATGTGAATCCGAGGTAGAGGATAGGCTTTCTTCCAGTTGCTTAGAGAGTTCATTGTTATATACATTTTTCAAAGTCCGAATTTCACGAAGGGAGCCTTCTTTTTGACAAAAATCTTTGCAGGCAACTACTAGTTTGCCATTTCGGATTCCTAAAATAGTTTGATGCACGTCAATTCCAAGTATTTCATAGATGTGACTTCCTATATATTCAGACAGCGGTGCTGTCATATATGACAGCACATCACCACGCATTCCTTTTGTACTTTTGGGGTACTTTACAATCCAATATGTTCCATCAATTGTAATACCTTCTTTTTCGCCAGCTTGTCCACCATATGTGCCATTTCTCTCATTGGTTAAGTATGGATCAAGATTATATATTTGCTGCATAATTTCTCCCTTCAATCCGGAAACATATACTTTTCGCAAATCATATCCCACTGATGTACATTCAAAACGTCAGGTACAAGCATTTTTGACCAGTTTTCAATGGCATCTGATATACTCATAAATGCTCCCATATCGTTTTCTTCATCTGCTTTTTCAGCTGTTTTTATCATATCTTTGATTGCATCGGGAAGTTTATCATAAAAATCAGAAATATCAATTACATTGTCATTTGCAATCCATCGAAATTTTTTTGCCATCGGAACCACTCCTTTTAATAATATACCATCGCCATACTTGCCAATTCCGCAAATGCTGCCTTATTTTCCGGGAAAATACACAATCCCTGAAAGCTCTCATCATGTGCAAAGTAATATGTTGCCAAAGCTTCTGTCAGAGCAGCATCGTCTGTTTCTCCGATTTGATGCAGCATATCATTTACCGTTTGCGTAAAAGTTGTACAGCGTAAACCATTTTGTGTGAAATACTCTATTTCATGAAAATCTGGAACAAGGTTGTAGTTGATATTTTGGTAAATGCCCTTTTTTCGTGCGTAAACATCGATCACTCGTTCATTCAAATATCCAGTGAACAGTCCCATATATTCCAGTGCAGATACACCACATAAAATGACATCTTCTGTGACAACACTTTTCAACCACATTCCATGGGAGAGAAAATCACCGCTTTTTCGGGTTTCCATCATTTCATCCGCCTCCTGCATTCAATTTCTCTATTCATACCATACACGATTTCGTTCCATTTGTCAAGTAGCTTACTCGCCCGATTTGATATTCCGGCACAGATAGCACATCCGGATTTTCGTTATAGACTAACGCAGTCTTTCGATTTTCTTTCCTGTTCCGCAGCATTTTGTTCCGGTGCATCAGAACCTTCGCTGACGATCTCGTCCTTGTCCTGGAACTGTAATGCAGCATTCAGTTCTGCCAAACGGCTGGATTTTGCCTGATATTCTGCTTCTTTTGCAAATGGTTTTTGGATCTCCACTTCTGCCGTGTGCAGCTGTGTTTGAATATCCTCCAGTTGGTGCGTAGCATTCCGAATTCTGTCCTCGATACCACGGAGTACGTTGTCGATTCTGGTGATGTTTCCGGAACTGTCATCACCCAGCTCCAGTCGATGCACACCGCTATGTTCCAACGTCATGGTGTAACCCTTTTGCAGCGGCTCAAACCGTGCAAACATAGTAAACCCACAGTATTCGCCGATCTCCGCCTTGGAATTGTCCGGCTTGACAAAGCTGCGGATCGCCTGCATCAGTGCAGCAGCTGCTTTTTTCCGCTCTGTGTATACCACGCCACGAACGCACATAGGCGAGAATCCGTCCACATTTGGTGTGTAATGCTCTGTATAGTGCTTCATGTCGTCGGTGTAGTGCTGAATGAATTGCTCCTTTTGCTGAATTTGCTTGGGATATTCATTCCGAACCATGTCTTCCATTCGATACCGCTGATTTCTCCAGCTGTTTCGGGAAGCTTTCAGCTTGGAAACCTCAATGTCCAGTTCCATCTGCTCTTTTAGCCGAGGATCTCCGGTGCAGACTGCCTTGACCTCAGCATAGGACAATGCACGATCGTCCACGTCCTCTACATCTCGGTTCGGCGATTTGGATGTCATGATCTGACCGGTGATCTTTTGTTTCCGCTCGATAGTCTGCCAACTGTAGGCATCAAAGGTGTCCTCTGTGACATAGCGATAGATGTGTACTTCTTTGTTTTGATTGCCCTGTCGGATGATCCGTCCCTCCCGCTGCTCGATGTCGCTTGGACGCCAGGGTACGTCTATATGATGTAATGCGATCAGACGCTCCTGTACATTTGTGCCTGCACCCATCTTTTCCGTAGAACCGAGCAGCACACGCACTTTTCCTTTTCGTATCTTTTCAAAGAGGGCTTCTTTCTGCTTGTTGGTGCTTGCTTCGTGGATATATGCGATTTCTTCCGCTGGGATACCCATGTCGATCAGATGGTTTTTGATGCTGTCATAGATGTTGGTAAATTCTTTGCTGCTCTTGGATTTGTCCGGTGTGGACAGATCTGAGAAGATCAGCTGTGCAGACCGCTGCTCGCTGGTTTCCTGCCAGATACGGTATACATTTTTGGCACACGCCATCGCCTTGCTGTGTTCCGATTCCGGCAAGTTATGGTTCAGCAGTCGCTGATCCAGAGCCAGACTTCTGCCGTCGTTGGTAATGGACAGCATATTGTCTACAGAACTGTCCACACCGCCGCCGTGAACTCTGTCCGCACGTTCCATAAAGGATTGCATAAACTGCTTCTGGATCTCGGAAGATGGCAGCACTTCGGTGTGAAAAACGGCTTTTGGTACGTCCAGATTTAGCATATCTGCGGTCTGAATGTCTGCGATCTCCCGGAATAAGTTGGTCAGTTCCGGCAAGTTATGAAATTTGGAAAATCTGGTCTTGACACGGTATCTGCCGCCCTCCGGAGCGACTTCACCGGCAGTGACCGCTTCCAGGAAGTTACCAGCCCAGCAGTCAAAGTGGATCATACCCATTTCGGTCAAGGTGTCGTGCTGGAGATATTTCTGAAAGGTGTAAGCTTCTGCAATACTGTTGGAGATTGGCGTGCCGGTGGCAAAAGTGCAGCCTTTTCCGTGGGTGATCTCGTCCAGATACTGTACTTTCATATATAGGTCTGATGCACGGGAAGAACCACTGGAAATGCCCACATTCTGCATTTTTGTGAAGATCTCCAGATTCTTGAACATATGGGCTTCGTCCAAAAACAGATGATCTATGCCCAGTTCTTCGAAATAGACCGTATCATCATCTCGCTTTTTGTCCTGCAAAGATTCCAGCTTCTTTTTGATCTTTTTCCGAGATGCCTCCATTTGCTTGACGGTGAAACTGCGTCCGTTTCCGGAGTTGTTCAGTTCCTCGATCCCTCTGGTGATCTCATCTTCCTGCTGCCAGAGCAACGCCCGTTCCCGTTCCGGTGATACAGGGATCATGGTAAACTGGCTGTGTCCCATAATAATGGCATCATAATCGCCCAGCATTGCCTTGGTGAAGAACTCTTTTCGCTTGTCTTGCTCAAAAGTCGCCTGTGTCGCCACAAGGATATTGGCAGAGGGATAGAGTTTGATGTAATCCAATGCAAACTGCTCTGTCAGGTGATTGGGAACAACGACCAGACTTTTTCGGCAAAGTCCCAGCCGTTTCAGTTCCTGTGCCGCAGCGATCATCTCAAAGGTCTTCCCAGCCCCGACCGCATGAGCCAGCAGCGTGTTTTTGCCAAACAAGATTCTGGCAACCGCATTTTTCTGATGCGGTCGCAGAGTAATATCCGGATTCATGCCTGGCAGCTGTAAAATGCTGCCGTCATATTCCCGTGGACGAATGCAGTTGAGGGTCTGATTGTAGATCTGACAGAGCGTTTCCCGACGGTCTGGATCTTCCCAGATCCATTCAGAGAAGCGTTCCTTGATGGCATCTGCCTTGATCTGTGCCGCTTCGGTTTGTTCTTTGTTGACTACCCGCCGTTTTTTTCCGTCGGGATCTTCGTAGTAGTCTACCACTTCCACACGGCGGGAATTCAGCAGAGTATCCAGCAGTACCAGTGCGTTCATACGTTTTGTGCCGTAGATCTCATTGATGGAGATATTGGCTTTTTCTGTACTCCGTCCGCTGACACGATAGGAACCGGAAAAAGCATCAAATTCCACATGGAAATTCCGATTCCAGAAAGAGATTTCAAAGGTTTCCTTGGCGAACTGCTCGTAGTACTCTGTGGGAATCCATGTGGTTCCCAGACGTACAAAGATGTCGGCAGCTTCCAGCCACTGGGGCTGCACTGCCTGTAATCGTTCTACATTAATGGCATATCCGGCATCCGTTCTGGCGGCATCTTCTGCAATGGTCAGCTTTTTCCGTACATTTCCGGAGAGATACTCATCTGCCGGCAAGTACGCATGGGAATCCGGATCCGCAGCATCATAGGACGGGTTGCGGAAAATCAGTCCCTGCAATTCCATGTACAATTCTTCTTCTGTTTTTCCGGTCAGATTCTGCATATATGCCATGTCCACGCAGGCGTTTTCATTCATGCTGTAGGTCAGAGCATCCTGTGCAGTGTCTGCACTGGTGATCTGATACTTCTGGCGAATCGTCCGTTTCGTGAACAGGTCAGTTTTTTCTACAAATTTGCCTTTTTCATCTACTTTTTCCAGTGCAGACAGCAGCGTGTAACCGGTATCTACTTCCAGAATCCTGCGGTTTTTCTTTTCTGTCAATCTGTCGTACTGCTGCACAAACTGGTCGTAATACTGCTCCATTTCCTGCTGCTTGCTGCGGACTTCCGTATCTTCCGCACCGTTCAGCTGCAAAGTTACCAGATCCCGCAGACAATCCCGAATCGGCAGTGCAGCACGAATTCTGGCTTCTGCATCTGTTGTGCTTTTTTGTTCTGCCTTGGTGAGATTGGTCAGTTCCGGCGAAAACGGCAGCATGATGCCGTCCTTTTTGTAATACAGCTTGCCGTCCATAACGGCATAGGAATAGTTCCGCACATTTTCCGCTGAAACAAACGGTATTTCCACCGATTCTGTCACAGGGACAGGCACAGGCGGTACGGGCAGCTGGTTCACGGCACGTTCCAGTTCCATGCTCAGCGGATTCCGCAGCGTGTCTGCACAAGTGCTTTCTACACCAAATCTGCCGCTGGTCATCTGCATTTCGCCCAGAATCATTTCCGGGTGATCGGCAAAATATGCGTTGATGCGGATGCCGTTGGCATCTGGTTTCAGCTGCACCCATTCCGGCTGTTCTGTCATTGGCTCTGTTCGCTTCCGTAGAAACAGAATGTCTGAGGTGACTTCGGTGCCGGCGGCATACTTAAATGTAGTGTTGGGCAGACGAATTGCTCCCAGCAGTTCTGCACGTTCTGCCAGATACTGTCGGACAGATGCGTTTTCCTTGTCCATAGTTCCTTTGGAGGTGATCAGTGTAACAATGCCGCCGGGGCATACCTTGTCCAGCGTTTTGGCGAAAAAGTAATCGTGGATCAGAAAATGATGGCTGTCGTATGCGGCATCGTATACTGAAAAATCGCCGAAGGGAACATTTCCCACGGCGGCAACAAACGCATTGTCCTGAAAATGGGTCTTTTCAAAACCGTTGACCTGAATTGCAGACTGGGGATACAGCTGCTGTGCAATTCTGCCGGAGATGCTGTCCAGTTCCACACCGGAAAAATGACAGTTTTGCATACTCTCCGGGCAAAGTCCCAGAAATGTCCCGATGCCGCAGGACGGTTCCAGAATCTCGCCGGAAGTGATGCCGATCCGTTCCAATTCCTGATACACTGCACGAATCACAGCAGGCGGCGTATAGAAAGCCGTCAGGGTAGATTCTCTCGCAGCCGCATATTCTTCCGGGGACAGCAGTTCTTTCACCTCGTCATAGTAACTGGAGGAGGTTTCAAAGACTTGTTTCAGACCGCCCCAGCCCACATATTCCGCCAGTATCTCTTGTTCTGCTTCTGTTGCCGGTCGCTGTTCTGCTTCCAGTTCCTGCAATGTGCGGATCGCCAGCAGATTGGCTTCGATTCGTTCTTTGGGCAGTCCAATGCCCAGTGTATCTGAGGTGATGCGGTAATTCTGCGGCAGTTCGGCATTGCTTTCCGGCTGTTCTTCGGAAAAAACAGGTTCTTCTGCCTGTTCCAAAACTTCTGTCTGCGGTTCTGCCTTTTCAAACAGAGTGGTATCCAGCAATTTCTCATAGGAGATGTTTTCCGTAACCACAAAGCTGCCGCTTGTTCTGGAAACAGTGCAATCGCTTGTGATCCACGGCAATGCTCCGGTCAGACCGACCACTTCACAGATCTCTCCGGTAGTCAGATTGCGGAATCGGTCGCCAACAGCAACATCACTTTCCGTTACGGTTTCCGGCTTTTTTTCCGATGCAGCAGCTTCTTCTGCCAAAGCTTCCGGCTCGTATTGCCGGAGAGCGGCTTTTGCCTGTTCCAGAGAAGCCTGTGTGTTGTACACCGGATCAAAATGTTCAATGGTGTCCTTGGCATCACGAATGTGCTGTTGGATGTCCTTTGAAGTAATGTACGTGCCTGCATCCAGCAAGGCAGCGGTTTCTTTTGCGACTTCGTTCCACTTGTAAGTGTATTTCTCATGGGTTTCGAGTTCGATCTCTATGCCGGACGCACCATGGTTCGCCATGTAGATCGGTGTGATTCCGCTGTGACCGCCGATGCCGTATTCATCTTTCAGAAATACGGCAAATTCCTTTTGGTTTGGCTGGCGATCGGCATAATATTTGGAAACACGGAATTTTCCGCCCACAAAGCCCGTTCCTCGCATGAGTTCCAGCTGCAATGCTGCTTCTCTGGAAAGCGGCTCGGTGTGGACGGATTCCTTTTCATCGTCTGACAGAGTGACCAGATCATTAAAATCCAGAACCGACAGCACATTCCGGTTCATTTCTTCCAGAGATTCGTACTGTTCTGTCCGGACAATGGAATTTCCATAGGCATACAGCATCCGGAATTGCTCCAAATCTGCCGTCACCTGAATTTCCATATCAGTATCTTCATCTGTGGTGTAGGCGATGAAGATGTTGGAAAGGTCTGAGAGATCTGATTCGGAACTGTATTCGTCCATACAAAAGTCGTTGATGTAATTGATCGCCTTGTCAAGTTCCGGATCTCTGCTTTTCTCTGTAAGCATTCCCGGTTCCACAAAGTGAAACTGCATCAGCAAGCTGCCGTCTTCCAGGTAGGCAGTCAGTTCATTTTCGTCAAAATTCCAGTTCTTCGCCTTGCCAAAGTCCATGTGAATGTCTTTGCCGTATGGCTCTCCGGTTTCGTCAAGCTTACGAGAAGTAAAATCAACGGTAGAAACACCGGTAATGATTCTTTTTTCTCCGACGTATTCCGGACGGGTGTGGTCAGTAATCTCAAATTCCATGCCAGCTTTGACAGTTCTTTTGAGTTGAGCCAGATTCTTGACAACGGGGATCTCGATTTTCTCTGTCGGGCTTGTGATCTCTCGCAGCTGATCTTCCACACGCTCACGGATCACAGAATCCTCTATGCCGAGGATCTCGTAGATCTCTGTGGATTTTCTTCCGTACAAATCGGAAAAAGCAACATCTGCTGCAATATCTTTTCCGAGGTCGTCTGTGGGAAATGTATGGAGATACCACTCCCGCACATTACTTTGCAGTTCTGCTTTCTGTGATACACGGTAGAGGATCTCAAATCCCTTTGTCAACATATCCTGCTGCCAGCCGTCATAGACCAGTTCGTCAGATTGCCCCAAAATCACGCCGCCAAAATCCGGTGCATCCAGATCTTTCATGGTGATGTGCCGGTCATCAATCTCCTCGATCTCACGGCGTTTTCCGTCATAACGGATCACATCGCCGACTTCCAGACCAAGCGGTGATGCTGCCGGTTTTTCCGCTGCGATTTCCTGCAAGGTTTCCGCTGTCCGGATCGGATTTTTTGCCTTGAATTCCTCCAGAATCTGTGTTTCCTCCGGTGTTAACTGGGCGTGGGCTTCCAGAAACGGCACAAGTACATCCAGTGTTTCTCTGGCAGTTTCCTGATGCTCTGCATCATTGTAGGGAAACCGTTGGGCATCCAGAACACCCTGATTGAAGTCCCGAATGTGGTCGATCAGACTGCCGCCGCCTGTGCCTTTTCCGTCGCCAATGTCGAATCTGCCTTCATAGTGGAATTCTTCGCCGTCCAGTGTACCGGAAATCGTGAAGTTTGTTTTCTTATACCAACCGGCATGAAGCTTCGGATTACTGCGTTCTGTATGCTGCTTTTCGTCCAAAAATTCCAGTACCGCATTGGTCAGGGCAAAGCTGGCATCTGGATTGGCTTCGATAAAGTCCGAAAACAGGCTGCTCTCTGTAAACCATTCCTTGTTCCATACCATGGTCACAGAATCGGACACCGTTTCTTTTTCCGGCAAAACCTTGTAATTATACTTCATATCTGCAATGGAAGCAAAAGCTTTTTCCGTTTGCTCCTCATCTTCCAGAATGGCATAGAGAGCCTTTTTCATGCGGTTTTCCTTAACGGGATCGCCCTGCCAGTCTGCCATTTTTGCATCATAAAAAGCCTGTATCAAATGTTCTGCCGCCGCATCAGATGTCAGTGTAGGAAGTCTGTGCCGCAAATCGTCTATGGTACGTCTCTGTACAATATCCTGATACTCGCTTTCAGCAAGAGAAAGAATGGCATCTCCCACGGATTCATAGGAAATCGTTTTCCGTGCATTGCCATAGACCGCAGTCAATTCCGTTTCGCCAAATGTCGCAGAAAACGGCTTGTCGTTTTGCCGTTCAAATCCTCGCTGTATGCCAAGCAGAGCGACTGCCAGTTCCTTTCGTATATCTTCGCCTTGCTGCATTCGTCTGGCAAGAGCGTAGAGTTCCGGCTCAGTCAGACCGTTGCCGTAGATGCTTTTTTCACTGGGAGGAAATTTGTCCAGATAGCCATCCTCAAAAAAGACATAGCCGAGGCTCTCGATCTCATCCCAGGCAAGCGGAGCCTTTGCCAGATTCGCTGCCAGATCCTCCTGCAAAAATGCCTTTTCCTCATCGGTCAGAGGGATCTCCTGCTGTGGCTTTTGCTGGTCAATGGCGTTTTGCAGGGCTTCGGAAAAACGATTGAGCCTGCCGGCAAATATCCGTTTGCTTAGCAGCTGCACACTGCCGTATATGCGGCGGAAATTGTGAGAGCGTTCAAAGGCTGCGGAGATCAGATCGGAATCCAGCTGTTCCAAAATCGCAAATTTCTCCAGATGTCGGGAAAACTTCTGCTGGGATGCGGTTAAATTGAATTGGGACCGTACCTGTGCAAATGCTGTCTGAATCATGTGCTGATGCTCCAGAAACGCATCTGCTGCCGGCAAATATGTTTCGATTGTGCCGCTTTCCTCTGCACGAATGGGATTGACATCTACCGGAATACCATGATATTGCAGCGGTTCTTCACTGTCGTGGAACAGGGCAAACAGTTCATCTTCCCGAAAATCTCCCTCGTATTCCACCAGAATATCCAGATCAGAATCCTCGTGTTCATAGCCTTTGCTCCGGCTGCCGTATACCACAATGTTTTTCAGGGTAACTGGTATCTCATATTCCCGGCAGATCAATTCCAGATCTGCTCGGATTGCTTCTGCAATTTCTGTCAAACTGTCGTTTTCTGATACAGCGGGGGCTTCCTGCATTACTGCAATGCTCTGATACAGTTCCAGATCAAACTGTGATACGGTGATATTACTGCTTTCCCGAATCTCCGCAGCAATGCTCTCCATGCCGTCAGATGCTGCATCATATTCCGGCAGCAGATTCCCCTTGATGAAGACAGAAGCATGGAAATCCCGCCACATAAATTCTGCGGTTTCCGCAGGTATTTCCACCAGCTGCTGCTGTTTTTCCATGCACTGTGTCATGATGGTGATTGCATCGCCGCTTTGCAGCTGATCCATTCCAATGTCACGACCTATTTTGATAAAATAGATGTTGTGTTCCAGCATAAAATCTGTACTGAGAATGCAGGACGGTGCAGCAATCACATATGCTTTTGACTGCTGCTGAATCTGGGATAAGCTGTCCCGTGTCAATTGGTTCGGATAGGTGTAATAGGCAGTCGTTCCAACCATGCCCAACAGATTCATTTCCGGAACCGGTTCGGAAAACAGGGACAACTGCTGTGTGTTTTCCGAAACTGTTTCAACTTTTGCTTCTTTTTCCGAAGCAGAATTGACAATATTGGTACTTTGGTGTATAATGATGTCAGAGTCAAAGCGTTCCAGGCATTGGGGCAATGGTAGCCCTAACACCCTGAAAAGCTCTTGGCTCTTTTTTTCGTTCCAGTATAGGAGAGCATTCGCATCTGTGACACGCTCCAGATACTGTGCAAAGTTTACTCTGCCGTACACACTGGTAATGAAATTGGTGGGGACTTTCTCCAGGTCATATGTGCCGGTACCGTTGGCTTGCAGGCTGACGATGATCGGCATACTTTCCTGATCTACTGCCAGCAGTGCAACAAGCATATTTCTCTGGTTGTGTGGCGAAATGGAATCAAACAGCATGACCGGTTCCTGCATGAGTTCCGGCAGCTGCTTGACTTGTTCCACAGACAGACCATGCCAATGACTGTTTTTGCCCTTGGGGTGAACTGCATCACGCAAGTGCTTTTGGGTATACAGCATAGGCAGCGGCTGGCAGCCTGCCTGAATCAGAATTTCCGGTGTATCGCACACCTTCAAGGCATTGTACTGGGACAATGCTCCGGCAAGTGCCTGATCAACTTCTAATGCAAAAGCGGAAACAGATGTCGCTTCTGTTTCCGCTTCTTTGATTTCTTCATTTAATAGTGCAGCAGTTCCGGCAGTTTCCGAAAGTCCTCCGGTGTCTTGCAGTGATTGATGATGTCCAGTTCCGGTGGAATCCGGTATACGATCTGCTGCAATACCTGTTCCTCGGCTTTCCGGCTGGCTTTCTCGCTCTGCTCCGAGTACGTTCCTGTTTTCTGCTCGATCATGTATCTGGTGAACAGTTCCCGGTATTCTACCTCCGCTCTCAGATTGATCTCGTGATGCAGTACCAGATAATAGTCGTTCTTCAGAGAGAATATCAGCTGTTCCGGATGATTCTGTTGCATCCATTCCCACCAGATTTTCCCGTATCTGCCCAGATTCTCCCGAAATCCGATCCGCATCCAATCGATGTCCATCAGAAGACTGTCCTCGTTCATGATCAGATCCAACATATCCTCGTTGGCTTCTCGTTTCAACATTTTTTTGAAGTCGTTCAGTTGTTCGTAGTTCATTTTGCACCTCCGTCTGAATCGTATTTTCTTTGATAGCTTCTTTCATTTCACCGAGAGCATACCGGTATGTGAAATTGACAATTCGGCAAAACCGAATCAGATTCTGATTATCCCGGAAAAAGTCCATTGCGTCCAGATTTGGTTCGGGAACAGTCCAGGTAATATCGCTGTTCCGCTGCATCCGGAGTGCGGTTACATAGTTCGCTGCTTCCCGGAGTGATGTCACATACTGCTCTCGCCGGGCATCATCCAGCCCCATTGCATTCATGTGGGATTGGATTTCCGCCTGAATTCTGGGGTGCTGAAGATAATGCTCCACGGCTCCGCTGCACAGTTCCGCAGCAGTTGCATAGCTTGCATGGTGTTCTGTTCCCAGCATATGCCGGATCGCCGGTTCTTCTGCGGCAGTCAGCCGCCATGTGACTGGTGTTTCCGGATCGTCGGTCTGAGATATGTCAAACAGAAACAGCAGTGCATTTTTGCTGGGCGTTTCGTCAAATACAGTGATGCCATGCTCTCCGGATCTGACATAGCGTCCGCTCTGATTCCACTGGGACGCACTGGCGATGTACATGAGATTGGGGTTATCCCGGTACACCAGTGCCGCATTGGAAAAGGGCAGTTTGTACAGGTTTGCGGAGAAACGCAGAAATTGCAGCATTTCTCCCTTGTCGTGCAGTAGGCGGTTGGTGATCTCTGTCCAGTTGCTCTGGACTTCTCGCATCGTTGCCATAACTTGCATTCTTCCTTTCTACTATTATATATGAGATTCTCTCTTTTTGCAAGAGAAAATCCAAAAAAGCGAAACCACAATCGTGATTTCGCTTTTTCTGCGGTATTCTGTTGTTGGAAATTTAAGATGTGATGATTTCCTGATAAACGGTGCGGTAAGCATCATCGCTGACCGCATCAATGGCTTTTTCCAGTTCTTTTTCTTCAAAAATGCCGTCTGTCGCTTTCTGTACAATGTCGCAGCTGCGTTCCATTGCTCTTTCTGCGATGTCCATGGCATGGGAGATCAGCATATCTCCGGAAAGATAACTAAGGTAAGTTTCCGGTTCGTAGTCCTCCAGATATTCGATTCGTTGCAGGGCATAGCCACCGATCTCATTTTCACTGTCCGGCAGGATCATTGCCGGGCAAGTGGTTTCATCTTCCATGGTCATCATGGGCAGTGCTTCGTGCTGCGGCTCCGCAATGTGGAATTTTTGCTCGAAACTCAGCAGATCATCATATTTCGGGAGAATTTTTCCGTAAAACACGCTGAACACACTGTCCGTCATGCGGTGGATCTTGGTCAACAGAAAAAACAAAACGTCCTCATTGGTGCAGTATGGCTGAAGCTGCAATGTGCCAGCTGGCACATAGGAATTGAACCGGATCTCACAGCGGCTGAGAAGTTCCAGCCATACGGCATTGACCAAAATCTTTTCCAGCCATGCCGTTTCCGCTTCGATCTTTGTATCGCTCTCAAAGGGAATATCGTCTGTGGGCATGATACGGGAACGCATTTCTTCTACAGATACTCTGCCGGTGCATTCTCGGAACTGATCGTACCATTCCTCCGCCCGCATTCCATTCCGCACTTCAGTTTCTGCGGCTTGTTTCAGGGCAAGGGGCAGCGTTTCCGCAGTGATGCTGCCATAAGATTTCCGCAGCATTTCCACTTCCTGCAATTCAAAGTGCGGGTGCAGCCGCCATTTCCGCTGCACAACAACACCTAGTCCCAGCACGTCATTTCTTGCCCAGGCACGTTCCAGTTTCATATAGCTGTTGTCGTGTTTGGTCTGTACCGTCAGCAGCCAGAATGCCTTGCTTTCCGGTTTTGCCTGCCAGTTTTCCTGATGCAGTTCTTCTTCGGTAATGTAGACTGCCGTTTCCGGTGCTTGCTCATAGATCAGCAGCTGATTGACCAGCGACTGCTCTTCGTTTGCACCGGCAGTCAGCAAAAACTGCCGAAAAGCGGAATCGTCGTAAATATTGTCTGCTGTTTTTGGCTGCTGCATGATGCGGTCAATGGCACGCTGTAGGGTTTGACCGACTGTGATCGGATTATCTGGATAAGTCATTGTCTGAGTTCCTTTCTGCACTTATAGTTCCATACCTCGGTTTCTGCGGTGTAAAGCACGTTTTTTTGCTTCTTCTACCTGTCGTGCGTCCACCTGCACACCATCTACACAATGCTCATATACCCACTCTTTCAAGGGCTGCATCTGGTTGGTTTCATAGTATTGTACCAGCATGGTCTTAAATGTACCATCTAATTCTACCGGAATGGAAATAATGCCTTTTCCGTTTTCGATCATAATTTTGTTGGCAGTCAGCGATGCAACACGCTTGTTTCCATCTTGAAAAATCTGACTTCGCATCGTCCAAAGCATCACAGAAATCGCTCTGTCTGTTACATTTTCAATGGTCAGTAATTCCTGCAATTCATTGTGCAGCTTTTCTACATTTGGCAGTTCTGGTCGCCATGTTGTTCCGCTGATTCCCACGTCGCTGAAACGTGGCACACCCAGTTCCCAGTATTCCACATCTGCCTTCGCAATCAGTGCGTGAATATCTTCCAGAAATCCCAGATGCAACGGTTCGTTGATATGCTGGATCACATATTCCCATCCGTCACGCATATCACAAACTTTGCGAATTTCATTTGGTTTTAGACTGCCAACATTTACGTTGTTTAAGATGTCATTTGTCTGGGCAAATGTTACTGCAATGCCTTCCAGATTGGCACTTTTGTAAATGGAATCCACCAGCATTCGCTTGGCAAATGAAATGTTGTACTCCTGCGGCATTGAGAATTTATCCTGCATAGTATTGGCTCCTTTCTGCTTTAGAGAGAAATGCCTTGTGTTCGTTTTCTCTCCGGAAAATCAATTCCCTTGATACAGGTACTGTAAATAAACTGTTTTGCATTGTCCAGTGTATCATGATTGTAATAGTCCAGTAAAACGGTCTGGAATGTTTCGATTTCTTTTTCCGGCACTAAAATCAATCCGCAGCCATTTGCGATCATGATGTGGTTAGCAGCAAGCATTGCAGTACGCTTATTGCCGTCCCAGAAAATTTGCTGCTTGATGAGCCGGAACATGGTTTCAACTGCTCGTTCCGTAGGTGAAGGAACTTGCTCCATTTGCTGCAAAAAAGCACGAACAGCATCTGCGTTGGGAATTGGCGGCACATAGTCCGTTCCTCCAACACCAATTTCTCCGGTTCGCAATTTTCCCCATTCCAATGCTTCATCCTTTGCCACTTCACCATGTACTTTGCAAAGCCACTCTAAAGTCAATGGTGCTTCTGGTTCCTGGATCAGGATCTGCCATGCGTGTTTCAGGTTTGTGATTTTTAGAATATCCTCCACGGAAACATTCTGCACAGCTGCCTTTTCAACAATAGCATATGTCTGCGGAAAAGTCACATTGATTCCTTCAATTTTTGCACTTTTCCAGATGCTGTCGATCAGATTTCGCTTTGCCAGATACAGATTCTGTTCCAATGTCAGGTGGTATTTATCCTGCATTCTCATTTTCTCCTTTCTGTTCCGGAACTCTTGCCATCAGTCCATTGATCTGTACTTCCGGACTGTCCAGATCAATCAGCAGATACCGTCTGCCGTTGGTGTTCTGGGTACGCACTTTGCCCTCTGCATCACTGGCAATTTGCAGTGTCACACCGTCCAGAGCAATGGTCGTCTTGCTTTCGATCAGATTGTTGACTGTGATGGGCTTATCCTGTGTGGCTTCCTTGTATGCCTGCTGCATGGCTTCCGCACGTTCCTGACTGACACCGGAATCCAGCAGAATGTCCCGCACGTGAATGTCATCGATGACCGGAAGATCTGGCTCATTGGCATATTCTGCGGCAATATCCTTGAGTTTTTCATTGATGCTGGTAATTACCGGATAGCTGAGTTCGTCTTTTACGATTTCCTGCAAGAGTGTCTGGAATGTTTCCTTTTGCTCCTGTGCGGTCAGTGTAAATACACATCCCAGCACATCTTCTATCATGCTGATATTGACTTTTTTCGGTTTACGAGCGGAATACAGCACATGATTTACGTCCGGACCTCTGCCGGTAAACGTAGGGTAGAGGAATCCGTCAAAGGGGATCTCTGCGACAACATGGTCGCAATTCGTTTTCCGCTCAATGGCTTCTTCCGTTTCATTGTATACCAGTCCGTCTACCCGTGTTTCCACCGGACAAATGGCTGCGATCAGAAACGGATATTCATAGGTGTCGTAAGGATTTTCTGCTTCGTCTGCGGATTTTTGAAAGACTGTGTAATTGCACTGACCGATCAGAATGGCATACGTGGAGGGATAGTCCAGATTGTCGGCGATCTGGTGCATTAAAAGTGACACATTATCTTCATTTTCCAGTTTGGACTGCAATGCTCCATAGAGAATGTGCTGACTGCCGCCTTCTTCATAGGTTTCCTGCGGGAACTCATATTCGATCAGTCCTTTTCCCAGTGTGCCGGAGAGAACACGTTTCAGTGTTGCCATCAGGCATTCATTTTCCTCTGCCGGAATGCTGTGATAGGGTCGTATCTGGATGTTGTGGATATTTCGCTCCACATCGACAAATGCAGTAGCGACACGGTTCATGGCAAATCGGTCGCTGGCTGCGGAAAAGTGTTTTTTTAGTTCTGATAATTCTTTTTTGTTCATGGCATTCCTTTCTATTTTCCATATGTGAGAGCGTAAACTCTGCGTCCGCCTACAAAGAAACGATATGCCGAGTTTTGCGTAAATTCACTTGCACTTACCCATGCTACACCAGTGGACTGCCACTGGATCGTTTTGGTTCTTGGGTAGGATGCTGCGGAATCCAGAAGCAGATATTTTCCGGTTTTCTGATCATAGTCCACAACGGAGATCCAGTGTCCCGGAATATTGGCACAGATCGTTCCACCGTTTCGGACGTGCTGCAATGCAGCATCTACGCTGTATAACTGTCCAGCATACTGAACGCCATAGTTTTTTCCGAATGTTTTTAAGTATGCCGGAAAGAAACGTACATCGACACCGGCGTGTGCGGTACGATAGCCGTTGGTTTTTGCCCAATCTGCAATCGTGATCGGATCAAGAAACACATTTTTCTTGTAATACACCGAGTTGATCACGGAAAAGATACCGCACGCTGAATTGGCGATCGTCTGGTCGTTCTCGCCGCAAACTGTCCAGATATAATTGTCCCACCGGCGAATACCGATCAGGTATTTGCTGCGTTGCTGTTCTGCACCATCTGCTTGTTGCCAAGCAATCGTCTGCGGTGTCATGCAGCCGGTTTGTCCAAAGTGATATGTCTTTCCGTCTATTACTGCATCACCGGTTGTAATGCCATTGCGAGTGAAATAATAAGTTTCTCCGGCGAGTGTCTGCCAGCCCATCAAAGCTGTGCCGGAAACAAAATAATACCGTTTCCCGTCAATATTCTGCCAGCCGTTGACGTTTTTTCCGTCTTTTGTGAAATAATAGTAGGTCTTATCAAGGCACAACCAGCCAGTTTGCATTTCACCGTTGGACTTGAAGAAATATCTGTTATTGTCCAGCTGTTTCCAACCAGTCTGGGCAAGCCCTTTTTCCGTAAAATAAAATCTTTTCCCGTCGATCGTCTGCCAGCCTGTCTGCAAAATGCCGTTTTTGCTAAAGCTTCTTCCATACCGGCTGTCGATCCAGCCATTTTGAATCGTTCCATCTTCCGCATAATAGGAAATGGTTCCATCAGAAAAGGTGCAGAAGCCAGTGTGCTGTTCTCCGGTTTCATTGTCCAACAGATAACGAGTGCCGTTTACCTGGATCTCACCAGTTTCTTTGCCGTCTGCGTCTGCATAATATCGGTTATCGTACACAGAGATCCAACCAGTCTGCATCGTACCAGTTTCCGGATCAAAATATACTCTTTTGCCATTTACCGTCCGCCAGCCCGTTTTTTGCACACCATTCCAGTCAAACAAGTAGAAAACATGGTCGATTTCTTGTTCTCCTGTCACTTTTTGATGCGTTTCTGGGCTAAAGTAATATCTCCGCCCGTCAATATTTTGCCAGCCGGAATATTCCGGTTGCACCTGTGTAGTATCCGTTGCAATTACAGTTGTTCCTGTTGCGATCAGAGGTGATGCCTGTTCTTCTGCAAAAGTATGATTTGGAAAAATCAGCAATCCAGCTGCAAGTGCGATCAAGCTGCCATAAAAAAATGTTTTGTTTCTTTTCATTTTTTGATTTTCTCTTTCTGTTGTGAAGTGCTATATTTGTTCCTAACTATTTTATCACAATTCTGTTTCGGTGTCAATTTGGTACATCACAGTCCCAGTGTTCGTTTTCTTCTGGCTTGCTGCAACAGTTTTTCTGTTCTCTGGTACAGCAAGGCGTATTTCTCCATATCCAAATCCACCAGTTTGGTCTTTCCGGCTGGATCTCTGCATTCCACTCTGACAAGTTCGATCTGCGTGGGATATATTGCAATACCTTGTTGGTTCATCGCTGCCACTGCTTCTTGCGGTGGCTGCCATGTGCCAGTTCGAAGTTTGATCTGCCGGACTGCGGTATGCAGTTTTCCGGCTTTTTCCGGTGCAAGCCGCAGCTTTGCCTGTCCTGGAGTTTCCTGTGTCCAATGGTGCTTCGCAAGAAATTTTCCCATTTCCAGATATGACTGCAATACCTCGCTCACGCCGATCCAGAGAGGAGTGACAACATTTTCTTCTGCAATACAGCAGATCTTCGGCTGGATCTGCTGCCAGTGCTGCTGTAGATCCGCCAGTTCTTTGGCACATGGTGTAGTTGCAAACCCTTGCCCATAACTGCACGTCCGGATTTTGATCTGAACCGTGTCATTCAGCTGTTGCGGTGTGCTGACATTTTCCCGAAACGCCTGAAATTCTGCGGATTCTTTGATGCTCTCCAGCTGCATTTTCTCTGAAAAGAAACACATTTGTTCGATCCCATTTACAGACAAGATCACTTGACAAAAGGTATATGCGTCTGTTTCAGGTGTCAGCTGCTGCAAATCATCTGCGATTTCCTGAAATCGCTGCTCTGCTGCTTGGTAGGCACTTCTCCCAGATTCATATTGATCGGGATCTTCGATGCAGAATCCCTCCTGCATATCTTCTTCGGCGTGTATCATTTCTTCCGTTTCATGGAGCAATGCCTGAATTGCCAGTGTTTCTTTTCCTTGGATACGCTGAATCTCCCGCAGCACTTTGATGCGGTTTGGCAGAGTATCTGCATATGTTTTTTCCGATGCTCCGCAAAGCACTCTTAGAAATTCCTTGTCTTTTCCGATGCGAATGCCGTTGTTGTCATCTCGATACCAATTCTCCACAATGTTCCTCCTTTATCTTGTAATGCCCTGATTTCGCCGGTGCTGGCAGAATGCTCTTTGAGCGTTCTGGAACAATTCTGCTTCCAGATTCGGTTTCTCTTGAAATCCAAGCGGTTCAACAGAAAAAGCTGTGACAGCGATCCCGTTTTTCAGCACGATCACGTCACTGACACTGAGAGAATGTCCCATATATCCTGCCGGAATGTCTTGATTGCACTTTGCAAAAATGGCATCCAGTTTGTCTGTTCCGCTGATCTCTGTCATATTTCCACGATACACCATGTCATAATCACCGAGATGTAGGGTGACACCCATTTTTTCCTGATCAGCACTGCTGAAAAAACGGATCCCATGATATGCTTCGTTCTCTTTGATCTGATAAATACAGTATTCTGTGGCGTGGTCAAACAAAAGCTGCTGTTTCTGAGCAGTCAGATCTTTGATTTTCTCCTGGCATACAGCGATCTGATCTACGGTGTATTCACGTTCTTCGGCAGAATAGATACGAGGAACATATCCCTCGCCGCCCTCATTGTACAGATCATTGTATGCTTTCATACGGCGGCGTGCTTCCTGACGGGTGGGAAGACCCTTCTGCATATCAATTTTTTGCAGTGTATTCTTGTGAGATGTCAGATCGCATTTGACTTGTTTGAGCTGATGGTCAAGCCGAAACGCCCGAACGGAAACCGGTGTGCCATCGGCAATGGCATCGTCGAGAAATTGCTGTACTTTTTCCAGCATTTCTGCTCGAATGCCGATTTTGGAAATGCCACGGATCTGATACACTCCCGGCACAGAGGCTTCCATGACCTTCCAAGAAACCGGATTCCAGCTGTCATCTAATCGCTTATCATTAAAATATGCAGTCAGACTTGCACGTTCTACGATTTCCAGCTTGCCAGTGGGACAAATGTCACCGTCTAAGTTGTTGATCTTTTCTTGTAAGTTGGCTTGATACTTTGCTTCTAAACGGATCATGCCGTTTTCTCCTTGCCACTCTATGGTGTGTATGGTATTGTTCATAAAAAATATCCTCCTTTGGGGTAACAAAAAACCGCAGGGATATTCCTGCGGTTTTCGATATGCTTATTTTTTTGAATTCAAAGAGATAGTCCGTTTTTACGGTTTCGGATTTGCTGATGCAGCAAGTTCAGAGAATGATCTAAGATTCGTTCTTTTCTTGCTTGCAGCATCATGTTAAAGTCGATCATAGAATCTCATCACTTCTTCTTTCGATCCTCAAATATTTTTCTCTCAGATACCAGGCTTGTTCAGAACTGATCTCGCCGTTGACTTCGGCACTATTGATATTGCTTTGCAAGTTGCACCAGTCCCAATCCCAGTCCATGTATTTTTCTCCGGCATCTAATCTTGCCCATGTCTTTTGCATCTGGTCAATGGCTTCCTGCACATATGGCGGCAAATCACATTCCAGATAACCTTTATCGAGGGGCAAACCAGTTTCCGGGTCATATTCTTCTGGGGATAATTCCATTGCGTTCACCTGACTTTCTTTGCAGCGTATTTGTAATCATTATATCAGTACACTGCTTCTTTGTCAATGCGTTTTGATGATTCTTCCTCACAAATACGGCATCGGATCGACCTGAACACCATCCTGCTTGATCTCAAAATGCAAATGTGTGCCAGTAGAATATCCGGTGCAGCCCACATAACCGATAATGTCACCTTGATTGACGGTTTGTCCGACAGACACTGTAATACTCAGCATATGCCCGTATAGGGTAGATGTACCATCTCCATGAGAGATCTCCACTCGGTTACCGTATCCACCGCCGCATCCGCAGCTGGAATTCTTGGGGTAATTGTGGGGACAAGCGTTGTCTGCTCTGGTTACAGTACCGGAACGGGAAGCAACGACTGGCTGTCCCTCGATACCGCCGTCGGAAATATCAATGCCCTTGTGCAGCGTCCCCCAGCGGTAGCCATAAGTGCTTGTGATGTTCGTATGTCCCGGAACGGGCCATGCGAACGTCGCTCCGTCTGTGATGAACTGTATATCGCCGCTGCTGACACTGTAATATCGCAGCACGTGCGGCACATACTGTGGATCACCATAGATGTTCCATCCCAGACTGGCTTTCTGTATATTGGAATATTCCTGAGCATTTTCCTCGGAATATACGCCGTCATAATTGTTCCATACCCAGCTGATATATCCCGTTCCGTAATTGTACCCTTGTAAGGCTACTTTGATGTGATCCATGTCATTGGGATCTGTCACTCGTGCCATTTCCAGACAAGTTCTCACATATCCCACGCCCATACGGATGGAATCCTCTGCCGTTGTCACCGTACCAAAGTTGACTTGCATCACATTTGTGCCAACACCGCCGGATTCCTGCATCATGATGGCTTCGATCAACGCAACATATCTGCCAATGCCATTCTCATTGGCGTACTGGGAGATCAAATCACTGTATTGCAGCACATTTTCACTAACAGCAGCAGTGCCATTGCTGGCATTTTGCCGATTTTGTTCTTCGTTGGCATTGCTGCTGCCAATCACACAAATAAACACAGCCAAAGCACAGAAGATAATGAAAAGGATCATACCAACAATGAAAACCAAACCGCCGCCGCTTGCAGAAGCAGTTGCTTTCACGGTTTCCTTCGCAGAGGAAGCAGCTGCTTTTTTTGCTGTTTTTTGTGCAGTTTCCTTTACCGCATTTTTCTTGGCTTCCGCAGTGACTGCTTTTGCCGTTTCCGCAGCTGCATGACTTTTCGCTTGCATCGCTGCGGCACTTTCTTCTTTTTCTGCTTTGCGGATCGCTGCATATTCTTTTGCAACGACATTTTTCTTTGCTTCTTCTGTAGAAGTACGGATACCGATCGTATTTTCTCTGGTCTTGATCGGCTGCTCCATGCTGCTTTTCACAACAGCTTCTTCTTTTTCTGTTGACTGCTGAAAAGAATAGGATTGTTCTGGCTTTTCTGTTTCTGCCTTTTTTTCTTTGATTCGTCTGCTGCTTCTCTGTGCCGCTTTTTTGAGTGTACGGCTGGCTTGTTTTACGGAATGATCGATTTTTGCATCTGTTTCCCGGATCTCCTGTGATTCGTTTGCCTGATCTCTTTTTTGTGGTTTTAAGCACATCTGCCGGATCTTTTGCTGTACAAATGTATCAGGAGTTCCTCTTTGCGTAATCGTTTCTTTTTTCTTTAGAATGTACGTCTTTTTCTGAGTGGGAACAGAATCCTGATGTTGATGTATTTCATGGTTTTCTGTGTTTCTTCTCCGAATATCAGACAATTTTCCTCACCTCATTGATACACCTTCAGGCATTTGATGCCCTGGAACACCATATCGAAATTCTGGTCGATCCAGGAACCTTCCTTTACAAAAACCTGGATCGTTTGCTGTTGTTCCACAGGTACATCTGCTGAACCGCTTGCCGGATACAGTCCGCATTTGACAACAGATTCCGGAATAGTGATATTCAGCAAGCTTTTGCAATTTCCAAAAGCATAATCTCCGATCTCTGTCACACCGTCTGGAATAACTACATTGATCAGACTGCTGCAACCGTAAAAAGCAGTATCGCCAATGGATTTCAACCCCTCATGCAGTGTCAGCTTGTACATTCCCGTGCAGCCATAAAAGGCAGTGTTTCCGATGCTTTCTACACTTTCCGGGATCTCCAGTTCTTTGATTCCGGTACAGTCCTGAAACGCACTGTCTGAAATAGTCTGTAGTTTTTCTGGGAATGTTACATCTCTCAGACTGCTACAGTTGCTGAAAGCATAGCTTCCGATCTCTGTATAGGGATTCTGAAAAGAAAGTGTCTGCACGGTTGGGTTGTTTTCAAATGCATTGTCATTGATCTTGGTGCAGTCCACCGGGATTTCCACCACCGGAGCATAATATCCAGCGATCCCGTCAATCGTCGTCGGCTGCAAGGCGTTTCTGCTGTATTCCACACGAACAGAGGATTCATCTGATTTTGATTTTGTGGTGTACGATGGTGTTGTATCTCCGTCCTGGGGATAGAGTGGGGCATATGTAGAAATCGATGTTGTTTCAGTCGGTTCTGCCGCAGTGCCAGAAACCGTACTGCTTACCACAGTGGTTTGTGTGGTTTCTTTCGTTTCTTTGCTGTCCTCTTTGTCTTTTTTGCAGCCGGTAAAGCAGCCACAGAGCAACGAGAGTGCCAGCAAAACGAGAATTCCTTTTTTGTTTCGCATTGTAATTCCTCCTGTTACAATAAATATAGTCGTTAAAACCATAACAAACCAGCTATGGTTTACACGCACTCATTTCTGAGCTACAATGGAAGCAGTGATTGGAATGACGGATTCCTCCTTGGGACAAAGCGCCCGTAATTTAGACTGTCATCCATGCTTTCATTGCAGTGTTCGTTTTTGCAGGTTGAGCCGCCGCATCGGTGTGTTCGTGTCACTCAACAGATTGAATAAGTAATGAGAAAAAGCGTGGTATCCGATTACAAATTCAAACAGGAGTGATGAACATGAACGCAGTAGGTATCGATGTTTCCAAAGGCAAAAGCACAGTTACAGTGCTAAGACCATTCGGAGAAGTGGTGGCTTCACCTTTTGATGTTATTCATAACGACAGTGACCTTAGCTAGCTTGTAGAGTTCATAAAAGCACTGCCGGGTGAATCAAAGGTTGTTATGGAGTACACCGGTACATATTTTGAACCCATAGCACAGTTTCTCCATAACAACGGTATATTTGTTTCCGTAGTCAATGCTCTTTTAGTTCATGACTATGGCGGAAACTCTTTGAGAAAGGTCAAGACCGACAAGAAAGACGCTTTAAAGCTTGCTTCCTATGCTCTAGACCGCTGGACTGAACTCGAAGAATATGTTCCTGCCGATGAACAGCGCAAGACATTGAAGCTGCTGAACAGGCAGTACAATCAGTCCGTCAAAATTCAGACCATGATAAAAAACAATCTTATCTCGCTGACCGATTCTGTTTTTCCGGGTGTCAATAAGCTGTTTACATCTCCCGAAAGACAGTCTGACGGTCATGAAAAGTGGGTGGATTTTCTAAAAGCATTTCCTCATAAGGACTGTGTTGCTAAGCTGTATCTATCTTCTTTCAAAGCCAAATACAAAAGCTGGTGCAGTAAAAACAAGTATAATTACACCGACTCCAAAGCCGAGGAAATTCACGCTTACGCCAGATCTGTTATCGCTGTTCTTCCACTGAATGACAGCATAAAGCTACTTGTAACACAGGCTGTAACCCAGCTTGACACCATACTCGAAACCGTTTCTTCCATTCGCAAGGAGATGGACAGAATTGCTTCTTCGCTGCCCGAATACGAAACCGTAATGGCAATGTACGGCGTAGGAAAGGTATATGGACCTCAGCTCATGGCTGAGATCGGCGACACACGCCGCTTCAGAAACAGGCGTGCCATAACTGCTTTTGCAAGGCTAGACGCCCCGCCGTATCAGTCGGGATAGCTTGATGTCGCTTCAAGGCACATTTCCAAACGTGGTTCCGCAGCTCTCAGAAAAGTCCTTTTTCAGATAACTGAGATATTTATTCTTAACAAGCCCGAAGATGAACCGGTGTATCAGTTCATTGACAAAAAGCGTTCCGAAGGCAAGCATTATTACTCTTACAGGATCGCTGCTGCAAACAAGTTTCTGAGGATCTATTATGCGAAAGTAAATCAAGCTCTGAACTCACAATAACTTTCGGTTTTATATCCTCATCAGGCTGCTTCAAAATTTTTTCTATGAAGCGGTCTTTTTGTCATGCCCTTTTTAGACTTATGAATTATTTGTAAATTCACTTTTTGAGGACTTGACTTTTATTTGCAGGTCTAAAATAAAATGTAGCTTGCAAGCATGGTATAATAACGCAGTAATGCGTAATTATCGATATACGATACGATCGGTTATATAATCGACAAGAAAGAAAAATAAAGGAAGAGAAACTAAAAGAAGAGACAAACCAAAAGCATACAGAAAATCAGAACGATATAAAAATAAATCGACACCAAAATAACAAGCAAAAGAAAGAAGAGAGTTAAAAAGAATCATATTATAACACACCTTTCTTGTTTCTTTCATCTTTTTGGCTTTCCGCCACTGCACACGGTGATGGATCTGCTTTTTTTGATTTTGTAAGAGAAAACACGATAAAGACTCCTTTCTATTCTATCAACATGGAGGTGCTGAAATGAAAAATGGAAATTTTGCTCATCGCTTTCTTTCAGAAAATATCCACAAGATCACTGCAACGAGAAAAATGATCGTGGAAAGAATGATCATTAGAATCTTGATCTTTTCGCTTTGGGTTTTGATAGCGATTCTTGCAAAGCAAAATATCATAATTTCAAGAAGTAGTTCCAAAATGGCGGTTTTTAGCGAATTCGATTCCTCTTCCTTTTTCTTGTTTCTTTCATCTTTTTGGCTTTTCGTCGCACATGAAGATGAATCTGCTTTTTTTGATTTTGTAAGAGAAGACATGATAAAGACTCCTTTTCTATTCTATCAACATGGAGGTGTTGAAATGAAAAAATGGAAATTTTGCTCATCGCTTTCATTCATTCTGACTGGTCTTATCCTTACAATCGTGTTGTGTCATAAGCAAGACCATAGCTACATGATAATTTTTCCACAACTTCTAATATTTAGCGGCATTGCACTTCACTTAAAAATTGCACATCAAGATTACGAAAGTGCATTCAAAGAAATTATAAGGTTTCTGGTTTACTCCGCAGTTTTTCTTATAGCAATTCTATTATCGATAAAAATATATATATCAAAAATGACTTTTGGCTTACTCTTCTCTATACCATTCTTTCTGGAATAGCTTTTACAACTTCAATACGATATTTCGTCAATGTTTGCTATACTTTGCTTAAGAGTATACGTCAAGCAACAGCTACAAAAAATCAAAAAACAGAGTTTGTCATGTGGGTAGTCACATTTCTTTCATCAGTGGCATCCATTATTTCACTTCTGATTGCAATTTTAGAATTCATGATACATAAAATATAGAACACCATTTATTTCTGTGCTGCCTTCTTCTGCTTATGGTATGCTCTGTATGTGAGCCACAACCACTTTACAGCACTAGTTTCAGATGCTTTGGCAGATTTTTTCGCATATTGCCAAAGATCTTCGCATCCATTGATCTGTATCTTCTCACCATAAAGCGAAAAGTGATCTTTTTCTAAAAACACAGCAAAATCCGGCAAGTATACATCAGAAAAAATCGCTAAAATCACAGTGCCGAAAAAAGTAATTACAGATATGATCACCATCAATATGGTGAAAATAGCATTGCCCACTTTTTCGCACAAAAAAGCAGCAATGGCTAAGATCAGCAGAATGATAAATGCAACCACAGTTCCTTTTAAGGAACGATCCGATTTTCTTTCTGGCTCTGTTTCATTTTTCTCCTTTTCCACAACGATTCCTCCTTTTCACCAATACGGTCTTAAAAAAATATATATTACATGGGAATCACCTGACCTTTCGCATCTCATCAGCTTACTCCGGCAGACTCGTGGTCAGATGCACCAGAAACCGCATCAGAACCAGAGCGTCCTCTGTTCCCAGTTCGCCGTCTGCATTACAGTCTGCATTTTTCAGTGCCTGCGGATTTAGCGTGATCGAACCAGATGCCGCTTTGTTCAGCAGCACTGCGTCCACAACATCAATTCTGCCGTCCAGATCAACATCGCCGTACAGAACAGAGGGATTTTCCTCGGAAAAAGAGATGCTTTTTGCATCTCCCATTTCGGATACCAGAAATTCTTCGGCTTTTTGTGTCGTTGTATCAACTACGGCATAATCGTCAAAAGCAAGCTGTAATTTTGTCATGCCGCTCTCCGGCATGACAAAATCCGCACAGTCCAATGCTCCATACGTGGTGTCCGTTATATCTGTTTTTGCGTTGCCTGTAACTGCCTGATAATGTTTCATGCGATCTGTGTTATTCAGATCATTTTTCGGTTTGATGAAAATATGATCGCCTGGTGCAGCGGAAATGGTCACAGTTCCGGTGATCAGTACTGGTGTTTCTACTTCAATCGTAACATCTTGTCCGCTTTTTCCTTGGATCGCCTTTGTAATGTCCAGTTCTTCCGACTGTGTTTCATAGCCAGTCAGATAGTAGGAGAGTTTCCAGTCATCGGTTTCTTCGCCGGCTGCAATGGGAAAGGTCAAACCATCTCCTTGAAAAGCAGAAAACCCAATGCCGAAACTGTTAAGGAACGTATCTCCACGGGTATGCTGTAAGACAAAGTACATATCGTTGTTTGGGTCGCTCAGATCCACCGCAGCACCGGTAAAATAGGGCAAGCTGCCATTTGTGATCAGATGTACTGTGGTATCTCCGGCAGCGAATACCGGAAAGGCATGAAGTGCTGCTGCGGAAAGCAGCACCGCCGAAAATGATGCAAAAATGCGTTTCTTTTTCATAGCTTTTTCCTCAATTCTTTACCGGCAGCGAATTTTCAACGTGTACCAGAAATTGCAGCAGTACCACTGCATCATCTGCTCCTAATTCACCATTGTCATTGCAGTCTGCGTTCTTTGCCGCCTGATCATTCAGCGTTACCATTCCGGAAGCAGCTTTGTTCAGCAGAACAGCATCGGAAATATCTACTTTTCCATCCAAATTGACATCGCCATACAGAACGGAAGTGTTTTCCTGATACCGTTCCCACGTTCCATCACGATGTAAAATGACGTATTCTTTCGTTGCAGAGGAGATCATGCCATCCGGGTTGACCACACGTTCCATCAGAACTAACCAGTAACGGCTGTCTGGTGTCCAATCTGACGGCAGTTCCACTTTTTTTGTGCCGGTATCATAATCGCCGCTGGACAGCAGTGTTTTTTCAGTCTGGTCGTAGAGTTCGTAGGTAATAGAACGTTTTTCTGCATCAGAAGTTGTTGTTGTTGTCGTTGTGGTGCTAGTTACAGTTGTGGAAGCCGTTGTTGTAACGGAAATCAAATGATAGGAAATAACCAGCTTCTGTGTATCTACCGTAAAGGTATAGGTTTCCTTGTCCGCAATGTATCCATCCGGTGCCATGATCTCCTGCACAGTGTACTTCTTTCCGCTCTCCAGATTCGGGATCACTGCTTCACCATTGGTCGGACTAAACCGATACACCTGGTTACCGTCCTCGTCCAGCACGTTGTACACACCGCCGGTGGGAACTTTTCCATCGTCTGCGGTAAATGTGATCTTGTATGCTGTCACCGCCGGTGCAATGGAATTCTGAAATTCCACCGGAACGATCGCACCATAGCTGGTGATCTTCTGTGTTGTGGTTTCTCCGGTCGTCAAATTCTCCACCACATATGTGCCGAATGGCAGCAGATCGGTCTGCACTGCCTTGCCGCTTTCTGTCACAGTCAGCGTAGCACGCTCCGATGATTTGCACTTGTCATAGCTGCCGGAGGACTTTAGCCAGATACGAATCTGATCGTCCGCATTTGCAGTAACGGCAAATCTGCCGCTGATGGGGATCAGGCTCAGGTGCATGGTGGCGTGGGTGTACTTGGGGAAACTGCTGTTGAGTGCGATCCAAGTATCACCGTCATAGTAGCCCAGTTCCTGCTTTTCGCCGGTTAGGTAGTATCCCACCGGAGCGGTGTCCATCTGCACCTCCCATTTGCCCTCGTATTCCTTGCCGTGCAGCGTAAATTCGCACAGCTTGCCGTCTGCACCAATGGAATATGTACCATAGGCAACATTATCATGGTAAACCGTATAAGAACCACCATTCAGTACCGCATCGCCGCTAGGTGTGATGCTGTCTGTCTTATAATCCTTGCAGTCAATGGCAATGGTGTAGGTCTTTTCCGTGTTGGGGATCGATGCAATGACCGTTGCTCCGGCACTGATGGTGGTAGTCATCGCCGATGCTGCCATGTATCCGTCCGGAATGGTTTCCTGAATGGTGTAGGTGATCGTATTTCCGGCGGCATCATTGACCGGCAGTTTGGAGAAGATTGCCTGTCCTTTGGCATCGGTCACAGCGGTATAAGTGTTTCCGTTTCCGGTGACGGTGATCGTGACACCAGAAAGTGTCTTGACACCGCTGATGTTGACGATCAGATTACCAGTAGCTGCTTCTGCTGCCAATGCGGTGATCGGCGAAAACGCAGTGCTGCCTGATACACAGCTGAATGCCATGTTGCAGCTGATCGTTCCGGCTGCCAGAATTGCAGCCACGCAAATGATTGTTTTTTTCATGATTTTCATTCCTTTCTCTATTCTGTAGATGGCAGTACATTAATATAATGTACCAGAAAACGAATCAATACCATAACATCATCTATCCCTAATTCGCCGTCTGCATTGCAATCCGCATTCGTTGCCGCCAAATCATTCAGCGTTACCATTCCTGATGCCGCCTTGGACAACAATACAGCGTCACGAATGTCTACTTTTCCGTCCATGTTTACGTCACCATGGAGGATCTCCGGAGCCTGAGAAAACTCAAAACTACTGACGGAAAAATAAAGATCGGATACATAATTGTCAGAGATAAATGGATGAACACAGTACGAATGATTTTCTTCCAATGGCACATCTATTATTGTATGAATTCCATCGCTTTTCCAACTTGCGATTCTTTCTGCAGTTGTCGCATCAAACAGCCATAACAGATCCCCAGAAGTCACTGAGCCAGTTGGGCTGACATACCAAGTTGCTGCTGATTCCAATGTGCCGGTTTGATTTGCAATGGTGTATTTTAGCCATGCAGTTCCGATCAGTTTATCGTTTTCTTTCTTAAAATAGGTAACGAATACCCGATAGGTTTCATCAGGGTCGATCGTGAAAGTTACAGCATTATCTTTTACGGTTAAGTCTTTGCAGTAAAGAGAGTCATCAGAAGTTTTCCGAACATAGATATTGGAAACACCATAATCCTCTCCGATGTTCCGCATTGTTACGCAGCACGATTCTGCGGATGCAGTAGGAATTGGGATCGTGCTGATTGCCAAAGCCCCTACTGCCAAAATTGCAAGGCAGCGATGTTTGATACGCATAACATTCCTCCTTTGAACTTTTTTCGGCTTTCCGTATGTTTTTCTTACATGGGTATCACCCCTTTTCCAGTATTTTGTTTTTACGAACCGCCTTTTTGCTTGCTTTTTTGGATCTCATCCTGATTGGTCGTAATGATCTGGTACAGTTCGGTATCCTTCGGGAATTCATTTCCAAAGGGGATCAGTGCAGAACCCACTTTCAAAAGTCCGTGTCCAGGTCTGACTCCTGTGATGTATGGCAGCTGAGATTCCGGGATCTTCAGCATATTTGCCAATATCGGACGGTCTGTACCAGATTGATTCAGCATGACCAGCATTTCACTGTTTGCAATCAATGCACGGGATTCTCTGGTTTGCAGCACGTCCTCTACATTCTGTGTCAGACCAGTGCAGCTGCCGCCGTACTTTCGTACACGTTTCCACAGCTGCGACAGAAACTTAAATGTGTACTCATGCCGGAACAGCAGATAGATCTCATCAATAAAGATAAATGTCTTTTTACCGTCCTCCCGGTTCTGGGAAATGCGGTTCATGATGCTGTCCAGCACCACCAGCATTCCTACGGTCATCAGATCTTCGTCCATTTCGTGAATGTCATAGCATAACAGCCGGTTTTCGGTATCCACATTTGTTGTTTGTGCAAATGTGTTCAGAGAACCGGTGGCATACAGTTCGATTTCCAGTGCCAATTCCTTTCCCAGTTCTTCCGGCTGTGCTTTCAGTTCCTCGTACAGACTTCTCAGGGTAGGCATTTCACCTTGTTCTTTGCTGTAGCGGCGGTAAATATTGCCGCTGCACCGGTCGATCAGGGAACGTGCCTTGGAATCGATATTGCCGCCAATGATCTCCTCGCAAAGTGAAAGGACAAAGCTTTGCTTTCGCTTGATCGCATTTTCAATGCTTTCGTCGTGTGCTTGCCGAAAATCCATGGCGTTAATGTGGTTTTCAGATACTTCGGACAAACAGATCAGTTCGCCGTTCAGCTTTTGGGTCAGCTTGCCGTACTCCCGATCCGGATCGATCAGAATGACATCTGCATCTGTGTTCAGAACGATGGAAAGAATCTCGTTCTTTCCAGTCATGGACTTTCCGGAACCAGATACTCCTAAGATAAAACAATTGCTGTTTTGCAGCATCAGCCGATTGATCAGGATCATATTGCCACTGACCAGATTTTGTCCGAAATATACACCGTGAGGGTGATTCAGATCACGGGTGTTGAACGGACTGAATGCAGATAAGGCTTCTGTGGTCATAGTGTAATCCACAGACACTCTGCAAATACCATAGGGAAGTGTCGTGTTTAAGCCGTCCACTTGTTGATAGACCAGCGGTGCAAGCTGACAGCCTTTGTTTCCGGCGATCGCTTGCAGTTTTCTAGTGTCTGCATCCAGTTCGTCCAGCGTATCTGCCAGATGTACCAGCGTGATCGTCGTGAAAAACACTCGTTGATCCCGGTTTCGCAGATCTTCCTGAAATTCCCGGCATTCCTTTCGCTGCTGTTCATAATGGTATGGGATGATCGCAGAGAAATTGTTGGCTTTGTTCTGCCGCCGCTGCCAGTTGGCAATGTTGGTTTCTACATTGTCTGTTTGACGGTCAGCAAGACGATTGGCGGCTTCCATGGAAAGTGGATTGATGGTGATACTCAGCATCATATCTCTGTCCATGTCGCAGATCTCTTTGATCATGGCATCGTCAATGTATGTGGAAAATGACTTAAAAAATAAGGTGCGGCAGTATCGGCTGCCGATCTTCAGATGATCTTTCTGGATCTCCATGGCATCCGGACAAATGTAATCCCGGAAATCCCGTCCCAGTCGCATGGATTCTGACAGATCAAAGGAAAATATGGTTTCTTCGCCTTTCCGGAAAAAGCTATGGAGGATCCGCAGACGGTCTTTGGCATCCAATGCCGTCATGCCAGAACCCAATGTTTCCATTTTGGTGTTTAATGTTGTTTCAATTCGGGAAAACTGATTGCGAACTGTCTGAATATCCTTATCACTGGAGGTGGTAATTGTCAGATATTTCTCTTGTACAATGCCGTTGCCTTCGTTGGCGTGATCGGAGAGGATCTGATTGTATTCTTTTCGATAACAATCCAGATTATCATTACGCATAGGAAAAAGCACATCATGGTTAAATTCAATCATGTTTCGTTTGTGATTACGAATTGTGATCTGTGCAAAGTTGTCTGCATCCAAACTATTCAGTACCTTGGAATAATTCAGAAACATTGTACTTTGAGCATCATTCCCGGCAATTTGATAGTTAATATCTTCAAACCGAAATGTCTTTGTGCAGCTTTTTCCGCTTTGAAATATACCGTCTTTCCAGAGCCGCTGTACTGGTATCGTTTCCTGTACGCTTTTGGGCAAAGGATAAAATTCTCTTCTTGGTTTTGGCAGTATCTTTTTCAGAGATTCCACCATCATCACTTCCTTCCTGTTGCATCATTTCTGCTTCTTTTCGGATGAAATTGTTTCCGACAAACTTCAGTTCTCGTTTTTCCAGAAACAAAAACCGAAACCACAGCAGAACAAAGGTGCGTGTAGACAATCCCTGGATTTTTGGTCCGAAGTCGCCGATCAATGCAAACGGCAGCATTACTGCCGTTCCGACGAATGCCGGAACGGGTGTGCCAGGTCCGATGGCACGCCGAAGTGCAAAAATCGTAAATCCGCTGGCAATTACTCCGATCACACCCACAAAGGTCTGCACAAGTGTTAGATTCAGAGAGTTCTTTGACTTGTACTCCCGAATGTCCTTGTTCATTTTGACTTCCATGTGTTCCTCCTATATGCCCAGCATTTTCTGTATAATCTGATCAGAACCCTTGATTACTGTTACCAGGACAAAAAGCTGACCAAACATAGAGATAAAATATTTCCAGACAACTGTAATTGCTCCATCTCCGCCATCAATGGTTGTATTGCTGAAAAACATGGCAAACATCAGTAATGACAGCACTAAAACAAGACCTTGCAGCAGCACACCACAAAAGCTTTTCAAAAATTGTTTTCCGATTTCTGACGTGTTCCTAGCTGCAAAAGTAGACAATGCCAGTGGTGCGAAGGCAATGTACATATATATCTTGAAAAATCGTACATAGGCAATGACAGAAATATAGATGATGATAATGCCAAGGGCAACAATCATGATAAAATTCAAAAGAATCAACATGATCATGTCAGTGGAAATCGAAAGAATATTGAATTTTACTTCACTGAGGGCTTCTTTCACGGTTCCATCAGCTGAAATAGTAGGCATTCCACCACCATTTGTCACAGCACCCCATGCCGTGGAAATCAAACTTGTGCCAATTGTGGAAATCTGTTGTAAGATCAAATAGGAATTGGCAACTACCAGTTGACAAAGTAAAAATCGAGCAAATTCAGCGATAATTGCTTCAGGTCGTTTGATTTCTGCCAGATTGTGTGACGGATCAGACAATCCGATAAAAAAGAACAGCACGACAAGTGCAAGTCCGGTAGCCTGGAACACAGAATTCAGTCCTCTGGCAAAATCATATAACGTGCCATTGAATGCTTCCGGGCTTTGAGAGAGCAGTCCAACCATGTTTTGAATCACTGAATTCAGTGTGTCGAACATAATGTCCAAAAATGCAGAAAGCCATTCCAAATAGCATCACTCCTTTTTTATAGTCAAAATCCCCTTATTTTCCAACGCCAATGGAGGAGAGAATTGTGGGTGCAAAAGCAATCAAAAGTCCGGCAGCAAGTCCAAGACCGGCACTAACACGCTGAGAAGTGTCATGACCGGCAATGGACGCCGCCAAAAACACGATACTTACAAGCGACACCAAAGCCCCGATCGCTTGTACAATGGTAGAAATGACGTCATTAAATGACCATACTGCATTTGCTGCACCGCTGGCATCTGCTGCCGGTTCAGCAAATGCCAACATAGAGAATGCGAAAAAGCAAGCGATCAATACGCTGCACACGGCTATGATCTTCCAATTTTTCTTATTGATCTTCATTTTCTTTCTTTCCTTTCTGTTTCAGCAGAATGGCTGCATACTGCATCCAATCTGTTTCTGTGGTTTCTGATTCATTGACTGCAAACTGAACAACGCCATTTTGCAAAGTATGCTGTTTGAAAAATTCCTGCAATGTTTCTGACCGTTGTTCTGCATTTGCATCTTCTTGCATCTGCTGGCGGATCATGCCATGCTTGTAGGGGGCAGCACCACCCAAACCAATTTCATGAATGTTGGGGTGATGCCAAACATCATATTTCTGATCAATCACTGGATACTCGCCACGCATAAAATAGATCGCATATCCATTATCCAGCCGTCCTACTTCGTCCGGCTGCATCAACTCACGCTTTGTAGTTTGATAATTGGTAGTGTAACTACCGTTTCTGCCCTTGGATCTTCCAGTAGTGTTTGTATCAAGGGTTTCCGTTCCCAAACGCTTGGAAACATACTCAAAGGTACTTTGCTCATTGCCACCCAGGTAGAGAAAGGAATCGCAGTTGCCCACAATGGACTCCCACTGCTTTTCGTAGAGTGCTTTCAGCTGCGAGAGATTCTGCAAAATGATCGAGCAAAAGATCTGCCGCTGCCGCATGGTGGACAGCAGGTTGTCAAAGCCTTTCGGCAGGGCAACATTTGCAAATTCGTCCATCAGGAAATGCACTGGAACAGGCAGCTTTTTTCCGGGATACAGATCGGCACTGCGGTATAGCTGCTGAAACAACTGCGTATACAGAATACCGACCAGAAAGTTGTATGCCGGTGTATCATCTGGGATCACTGCGAATATGGCGATCTTTTCTTTGCCCATGCGTTTCAACTTGAGGTCGTTGTGACTAGTCAGATCGGAAATGCTCTGCACGTTGAATTTTGACAATCTGGCATTTAACGTAAACAGGACAGACTGCATGGTCTTTGCCGCACCACTGCGGTATTCCTGATAGGCACGGTAAGCCGGGTGCGTTTCTGCTTTTCTGTTGCTTTTTTCCAACTTCCGCTGCAATTCCAGCATATCGCCGTCCAGCTGAGATGGTTTGGGATTGCCCATTTCATCTTCTTCCGTCTTGGCTCTACGCAGATACTTCATAACGGAACTAAAATTCTGCTGTTCCGGCGGCAGCATTTCTCGCACATAAAAAATCAGGGAACGCAGCAGTGCTTTTGCGGCATCATCCCAAATTTGTTCGCCTTTTCGAGCGTCTTTATCTGTGGTATTATCAAAGAGATTGTCCACCAGCATCAGTACATCATCTTCCGTTTCCAGAAAATCAAATGGGTTATATCCATCTGAATTCTCTGGATTTTTCAGGTCTAGTACCCACACAGTGTATCCTTGCTTTTTCAGAAATCCACCGCAATCCTCTATCAGTTCGCCCTTTGGATCCAGGACGATATATCCTGTATTGGCTTGCAGCAGATTGGGGCGGGCATAGAACATGGTCTTACCTGCACCGGATCCACCGATCACCAAGACATTCAGATTCCGGCGATGGCTCTGTGCGTCGATGCTCAGCAACATCTTTTTTGTGAGGATCAAATTAGGAAATGCAACTTCAACTTTCTCCTGTGTTACTTTCCCGTTTTCCTCTTTTTCAATTGTGTAACAGATTGGTTTCTTACTCTGATACTTTTTGGTGATCTGATTGACATCGCCCCATTGGCTAGAGCCTTGTTCTTCGCCAAAACGGGTATTTCGTCGGCTGGAATGATACACGAATATCACAATGGCATAGATCACTGTGACGATCAGAATCATTGAAAACGTATATGGACTTTTTTGCAGATGCCAGAATGCACTTTTGGGCATTGCTGCCATTCGGGGGAGAGAATCGATGAGTGTCCCTGTCCAATAGGGGGCAAAGACAATACAGAGATACACCAAAAAGACGTAGATGATCCCATAGATCAGAAACAGCTGTCGGTTTTGCTGTTGTTTTGTCTTTCTCATGATTCTTTCCTCCGGATCTTCTCCAAAACACCACGCAACGGTGCTGGAACAGACTGTATAAACGCATCGACTTTTTGCTGTGCAAGCATTTCAGCCATTTGATACGCTTGCTGATTTGCGAGCAGTTGGATTCGGGCTTCATCTTTTTCTTTTTGAGCCGCATCTTTTTTTGCCTGTTCTTCTTTCTCTTTCTTCCGCTGCAATTCCCGGTCCTTGGTCTGACCAGTGTAGATTGCTTTCAAATCCCGGAAAACAGGAGCATTCAGGCAGTTCATTGCCGCATAGATGGTTTTTTCCTGTCCGCCTGCGGAAAGTCTGGATATGGCTCTTTGCAGCACATTTGTGTTGATCTTCGAGATACTGACACCGTACTTACGGCAAATCATGTATGCTGCCATATCACAAGCTGTGATGGAATCAATATCCTTTTCGCTTTCAAGAACCTGAGCGATCAGATGGCAGATGATGTAATAGAAGCGGTCTTCATAATTTGTCCGAAGATTGACGTACCACTTCTTTTCGTGATAATATGCCATACGTTCTTGGGTGTTTTCCAGTTCGATCACATCGGTTTTCAGCACGTCTACTAATGCGTGATACGCTTTTTCTGCATCTGGCACTGGTTCTTCTGCGGTATGCTTATTTGTCTGACTGATGTCATAGACATAAACCACATTTTTTTCATCTGTAATCAATGTGATTACCTGTGCATTGGGCAGCAGTGTGCTGCCGCATTGCCGCCATTCGGTTTCTGTTAGGAGATCGGTCGCATCGGGAAATTGCAGAATCAGCAGACAGATATTTTCCTTGGACATATTGGGAAAGTTCTGTGCAGCATTCAGAAATGCACACAGATCTGTCTGGACGACGATTGCAAATTCCATTCTTGCCATTCTTCTGGCTTCATCAGGGGAGAGTATTGCCATACATTTTCACCTCGTTTCATTTTATTTTCAACTGCATTGTGCATCGGAATCACCACCCTTCTTGAATTTGCTGTTATAATTCTGCGGCATGAGAACGCTTTCGTCCGCTGCTATTGGCTGTGTTTGAAAAATCACTGAAATCCAAAGCATCCTCCCAGTTTTTGTTTTTCTCTGGGGAAGCTGTATCTTCCGGAAATAGTTCACTCCAACTCATAAATGGATCTTCCGAAGCCGTAGCTTCTTGTCTTTGATCGATCTCGGATGCAATTCCGGAAAAGGAATTCTCAACCTCTTGATGGATCTCAAATTTTTCTTCCTCCGATGGTTCGATAGGAGTTGACTGCTCTGTTTCCGGTGGTGTTTCCTGTATGGTATTCTGCGGATTCTCTTGTTTTAGCTGCTGCGATATGCGAATCCAATCTTTCTGTAAGGACAGAATCCCTTTCGAGATGCCAGAAAGACCGATTTCTGGCATCTTGGCGATCATTTTCATCGGAAACGCTTTCTCGATGCCCATCTGATAGGCAGCAGTCTGAGCCGCATATGCAGCCTGTGTTTTTAGCTGTATGTAAAAATCTTCGGATTGTAACGGCTGAAACTGCTTGCTATAGATCACCTCCCGCATGATTGCAAAGGCAACATCGTCATAAGCTGCTCCCTTGGCGATATACAGACGATTGATGTTAGGACTATATCGAACTGGATCTTTCAATGATATTTCAGTATCTGGTTCTACGAAAACTGGCATTCCGCATCCTTTTGACATCATACAGCTGATCGCAGTGTTCACACAGATTTGCAGCATTTCTTCGTCACTTGCTTTGGGAATCTCGCCGCACTCTTTTAGATGAAACGGGTGTTCTGCCGATCTGTTCCGGTATTTTTCACAAGTTTCTGTTTGCCGTTCTGTAAACAGCGGAATCATCTCTCGTTCCTCTATTTTTTTAGTACGTCCCTGGAAATTTTTCGGAGCATATAGGAAAAGACTGCTTTTTTCTCCATAACAGATCTTTTTGCCGTCTGCATTCCATTCCTCCAGTGTCTGTGCGTATCCGGCTTCTGGATCCTGCCGATACGATTGAAACAGCAAAATACTATTTTCCAGATCAAGCGTGCCTTGATACCTTGCATAAAATCGCAGAAACTCCTGCAATAGAGATTCGTACTTTAGCATTTTCAAACCATTTTCATACAGAGAACTGGGAGAAAATGCTTGTGCTTCCTGTTCCATTCTGCTTGACCTCCTACAGATCCAGTGACTGTCCTTTTCGGACTGGTTTTTTTAGGTGTTCCTGCATCTGATCCGTCAATTGCTTTTGCAGATCAGTAATAGACTGCCCCTGCATTGGATCCATCTTCGGAAGATCCTCCGCCAGGGGCATTTCTTTTTTTGGTTCTTTTTCTGCACCTTGCCGATTGCGATCCAACAGGTCTGCGGTTGACATTCCGGCACTTGATGTCAGATTCTGCTCCATTTGCTGCCGTACAACTTGCTGCATCGCTGTCATATCGTCAACTTGCTGCATCACAGGTGCTTCTTCTGTGACAGGTGCAGCAGCTGGATTTTCTGCATTTTGCAGTGCATTCTGTTGTTCCGGCGTGATTTCTGCAATATCTTCTGTCTGTGCGGTCACAAGTGTATTGATATGCAGCCGCTCCAGAATACTTTTGACCAGAGGAGCATCCTGCTGCCGATAGAGAACTGAGGTCAGTCCATCTACTGTCATATCATCGTAATCCGGTTTGTCTGCACGAATGCTATACAGCAAACCCACTTGATTTGCCAGCCGCCTGAATTTCCCGGCATCGACGGTGTCCATTGCCAGCATATCAAACGGTTCTTTTCGTCTGACCATTGCTTTTAATGAGATCTCACCCATTTCTTTTTGTGTGCTGTTCTTCCAGTGAGCAGCCAGCATTGCTGCGACTGCCTTTCCGGTTGATCCAGTCGTTTTTACAGTTGCAACCAGCAGATCGGTCGCAAGTTTGACGGATTCGGATAGCACATAGAGCATTGCTCCTGCTGCCTGTACGCCTTCATCCATGTTCGATCAACTCCTTTTTTCTTTTTGAATTTGAATATGTATATATATGAAAAAAGCCATTCGTTTTCTTTTGGAAAAGCGAACGGCTTTTTCTTTTGATTTTGAGAGCGAAAGTTTAGTCTACTCCAATCGCACCACTTTGTTTCTTCGGTGCTGTCGGTTCAGTTTCCTGCGGCTGCGGCGGTGCTTCTTCCTGTACCTGCTGCTGGGCAACGATCTTGCAAAGTCGTTTCTGTTCTGCGAAATTCTGTTGCTGTTGGTGCAGCCTGTCCAGCTGATGCACCAGTGCTTTATTTTCTGCCGGATCGTTGCTTGCCGCAAGCTGCTGCTGCAATTCCTTGATCTGCGTATCACACAGCTGAATTTCCTGATTCAGCTTTTCCCGGTAGCTTTGAAACTGCTCTTTGCTGTGAATGTCTGCACCATGCAAAAAAGCAGCTGCCTTTGACATTTCATGCAGCTGCTTCTGTGCTTCCCGAAATTCCGGCGTATACTTGGGGTATGTTCGCTTGGCAAATACACCGATTCGATAGCAATGATAGTAGTACAGTGCCAGAAAACCAGTTGCTTTCTTTCGCTTGCGAAAGCTTCCGTGATAACGATAATAGGCAGACGGCATTCTGACTTTATGGGCAGTTTCTTCCTGCATATGCAGCACTCGCTTTGCCAGCGTTTCCAGACTGTCATAACCGGCTCCCAGTTTATATAGGCGAAAGTAACGATCTTTTCCAGGCGGTTTGATTTTGGGATACTTGCCGGAGAAGTTCCAGGTATATCCCATTTCCTCCATTTGCCGGATCAGATCTTGTACGGTATCAGACTGCATGGCAGCTGCATCGAAGTCCAGCCGTATATCTCCACGCACCGTTGGTCGTCTGGATCGGTCAATTGGTTTGCTGCCCAGCTTTTCAATGGCAGCATCCAGATCCAGGCGAATATCGCCACGCTGAGTCGGTCTGCCTTCCTGTTCCGCTTTCCATTCACCGTAATGTTTGCCGCTTTGTCCTGGGTGTTCAATGACAGACAGCCCATACTCCCGGCATAGATCATCAGACACCTTCCGCATCTGCTGATAGTCAGACTTGCGGTTGACAAATTTGTACCCATCTGCAAAGGCGATGGCATTGAGCATGATGTGATTGTGATAGTGACCGGTATTCAGATGCGTTGCAACCACAACCTGAAACCGATCACCCCACAGCTGCTCCGCCAGTTTCACGCCGATCTCGTGTGCTTGCTCTGCGGTGACTTCGCCTTCCCGGAAGGACTGATAGCCATGGTAACACACTCTGCCTTTGCAGGGCTTTCCCCAGAGATCATAGACAGCTGCAAATTCTTCGCAGGCATCGTTGGGAGCAGTGCAGTTGATACCAGACACATAGCAGACTTTTTCTTGCTTCAGTTCCTCCGGACTGTACTCGTGTATCATGCTGCCGTTCTGATCGATCTGATGCAGACTGCTCTGATACTCCAGTCCAGTTTGTTCGATTGTCTTTTCTGGGTTTTCAATGTACATTTCTACTCGCCGGATTGCAGCAGCAGTGCCTTTGATTGTCCAGATCGATGTAGTTGCCATGTTTTCACCGTCATTTCCTTTTTATGATTTTGGCTCTTGAAATGGCTGGTACAGCGGCGGCACTTCACGCAGCTGTTCTTTCCAGTCTGCTTCCTGCCGTTTTTGCCGAACGGTTTGATTGTCTTTCTGTAATCGTTCCAGAACCGTATCCCGAATGTATTGCAGCACTGCGTCCGGATCAGAAGCTGCTTCCTGTCCCGCAAGTGTTTTCTGCACCTCCAGAAAAATGTACTGTAAGTCAGAAATGATTTCCTCTGTGAGTTTTCTCTGGTCGGGGATAAGGAAAGAGCGATGTATCTCTTTCAGGATGTGCTTCAGATCACCGGTCGTTTCTTCCAAAGACTGCGGGTCAATGTAGTGAATGGTATTGGCGGTCGCAGTGAGCTGATTGAGATTGTTTCCGATCCGGCTAAGTGCAAGCAGCAGTTTTGGATAATCCACAGAAGGGGCTTCCCGGACAGTTCCATCTGCAATCAGATGCCGGAGAAATACCTCACGGGGATAACCGGATTTCTTTCGCTTTTCTTCCAACGCTTGAAATTCCTCATCACTTAGGCGAATTACAAAACTTCGATTACGATTTCTCATCATCTTATCCTTTCCGAAAAAACAGGGTCTTAGGGGCTTGCCCCTAACAAGAATTTGCGATTCGTCGCAAATTGTCTTTGGATATCCAAAGACGTTGCTTGCCGTAGAACGAACACCCACAGGGTGTATCGCTCTACGAACGGCTGCTACGCAGCCTGTTTCGTCTGAAAGACGATTTTCCTTAAAGAGAGGGGAAACTTTGCCGTTCCTGCGTCCTGTTTCGGCTTTGGGAGCGAAGCTTCACGAGAAAATCATTGACATCTTTGCAGCCGATCGGGGGAACATCTCGGATCTGATACTGATTTTGCAGCAAATTGGTGATATGCTGTGTTGCTTCACGCCCTGGTGCATCGCTGTCCAGGTGCAAATACAAGGTTTTGATCTGCGGATAGTCCTGCAAAAACTGTTCCAGTGCCAGCGGGATCTTTTGTCCAGTACCAGCAACACCGCCCAGTGCCAGCAGATTCATGTTTTTCCATGGAGCATTCCGCATTTCTGCATAGGTCGCAAAACTCAGAGCATCAATGGCTGCTTCAAAGATATGTACTGCATTGCTTTGCAGCTGTTCCGGCATCAAACGAAACGCATATCGTTTATCTGAACCAGAACATTCTCCTTTGAAATCTCCTTTGGTGGCTCGGATATTGCCGTATCGGGGGCGATTTTCTTTGTCCATTCCTAAAAATACGGCACTGTGGTATTTTTGACTTTCGTACAGTGTCTTATTTTTGATACAGTGGAAGATCACATTCCGGCTGATCCCTCGTCCCTCCAGATAGGCGATCACTTGATTATGATTGTAATTTCGGGCAGGAGGGGAAAATTCCCGTTTCTTTTCTGGCTGCTGCGGCATCACACTCTGGTATTCCTCCGGCGGCAGCTGTAGGATCTGCCGTACTGCATCTGGAAATTTCATTTCCCGTACCTTCATCAGATACTGCAAAGCGTTGTATCCGCCGATTCCTTTGGAATACCAGTGCCACTTGCCATTGGAGATCCGCAGGCTGTCGTGGTCGATTGTTCGATATTCATTGCCGGCAACCCGTTTCAGATTCCCTGGTTCGTAAATTTGCAGATAGGTCAGCAAGTCCATTTGTTCTGCTTTGGCGATGTCGTTGTCGGATATTCTCATGAATTTCACCTCCGTGTTCAAATTTTAGACAAGGTGGACATCATGTCCACCTTACAATTTCGCTGTTTCTTTTGTGATGCTTGATGCAATCAAAGAGAGGAAACCATAGCCGTGATTCTTTGATTCCTGACTGCATTCATAATTTGTACAAGGTGGACATCATGTCCACCTTGCAATTTCGCTGTTTCTTTTGTGATGCACAATGCAATCAAAGAGAGGAAACGATAGCTGTGATTCTTTGATTTCTGACTGCATTCATAATCTGTACAAGGTGGACATCATGTCCACCTTGCAATTTCGCTGTTTCTTTTGTGAATCACTCCGCCGTCTTTCTCCGATACTGCAAACTCTCCTTCGGATTGCTGGCGTACTTTTCAACATCTTCATACGTCTTGTAACAGTTTGCCTGCCGCCGGTCGCTTTCATTCCGCATATACTGCATGGACAGGTGAGCCATGGCGTTGAGATGCCGCAGATCATCGATGCTGTCCATGCGATATACTGCCGGATAATCTACCACGTGGGTGTAGACACGCATAGCATTTGCCCAGTCTACCACTTCCTTATCCAGTTCTGGTGCATCTCGATGCAGCAGAACATTCCATGCGATCAATCGGCAAATCGCCACATTGTTCTGCGAGAACCCAGGTTTCTCTCCAAGGATCAGACTGAAATCATTCTTGTCCAGTGTACCCATGCTGTTCCCGTACTGCTCCATGTATCTCTCGATCTTGCTTTTCAAGTCCTTGATAGACGCATGAAATTTTCTCATATCTCCTGCCATTTTTGATTCCTCCGTGTTTCTTTTCCTTTTTCTTTGATGCCTGTGACATCAAGTATACCGGCAGCCGCAGCTGTCGGTACAGTTCATGTCACATCTCTTACTTTCTACGATTCTTCGGAAAAAATATAGATTACATGGGACTCACCATTCCTTTCTTATCCCAGTGTTTTTTGGTGGATGTTTTGATTATGAAGAATTTTGTCGATGGTGTCTTATGCTGCCTTGCCGGCTTTCCGCTTCTTTCTGCGTGTCAGCAGCATGATGAGAAAGCTTGCCAGCAGCCCGGTACCAATCGCCATTACCGGTGTTGCATCTCCGGTTTTCGGTGTCGATGTGGTTTTTGGCGTTGCGGTAGAAGTCGGTGTAGTCGGCGTTGCAACCGGCGGTGTGGTCGGTGTCTTTTCGTCAGTCATAGTAACTGTGATCTCGCCGTCATCCGGAACCGTAAAGGTCTGATCCTTTGCCAGTTCGTATCCTGCCGGAGCCGATTTTTCATGCAACGTGTAGGTTTCGCCGGCAATCAGCTGTGCGGTCAGAACGTGTGCATTGCCGTCTGTGGTCCATTCCTCAACGACGTTGCCGTCCTTGTCCAGCAACTGCATGACGGCACCCTTGATGTCATTGCCATCAGGATCTACCTTGCGGAGCGATACGCTGGTGGGCTTGTCGTACATTTCAACGTGCGTGATCGTTCCGTCTGCGTTCACCGTAAAGGTGACATCTTCGGAGATCGTCCAGCCGTTAGGAGCAGAGATCTCACGAAGTGTATAGGTTTCGCCGGCGGTCAGGATTCCCTCAATCAGATGTGCTTCGCTGGTAGAGATCCATTCTTCAATAACGTTGCCGTCCTTGTCGATGATTTGCAGCGTTGCACCCGGCAGTTCCTTGCCGCTGGTCAGATCATACTTGGTGATAGATACCTTGGTGGTATCGTCCTTCATGTTGACCTTGGTAACTGTGCCGTCTGCATTGACCGTAAACTGCTGATCCTGTGCCAGCACATAGCCAGCCGGAGCGTTGGTTTCGTGTAATGTGTAGGTTTCGCCGGCAGTCAGCTGTGCTTCCATGTAGTTGACATCCGTGCCGGAGATCCACTCGTGGATCACATTGCCGTTTTTGTCAATGATCTGGAGTGTTGCACCTGAAATATTCTTTTCACCGGTGATGTCGGTTTTGCTGATGGATACCTTGGTGGTATCATCGATCATCTGTACATAGTCGATCTCGCCGGTTTCGCTGACAGTAAACGTTACGTCCTTTGCCAGTGTATAGCCAGCCGGTGCAGATACCTCATGCAGTACATAGGTCTGACCTGCAATCAGGACACCTTCGATCATATGCGGCTCGCTGCCGGAAGTCCACTGGTCAATGATGTTGTTATCCTTGTCCAGTACCTGCATCACTGCACCCGGCAGTTCGTCCTCACCAGTGATCGCTTTTTTGCTGATCTGTACCTTGGTGGTCTTGTCCAGCATCTCCACATGGGTGATGGTATTGTCAAGATTAACGCTGAACTCTACCTTTTCGGAAATGACATAACCGTTCGGGGCAGATGTTTCAATCAGCGTGTACTTTTCGCCTGCAATCAGCACCGCTTCGATGATGTGTGCTTCGTTGGTAGATACCCAGGAATCCACCAGATTGTTGTCCTTGTCATACAGTTCCAGGAATGCACCCGGCAGTTCTTTGCCGGTGGTGATGTCCTTTTTGCTGATGTGGACGGAGGTCGGTGCGTCTACCATGGAAACCATGTTTACGCTGCCATCCTGGTTGATCGTAAATGTGACATCTTCAGCAACAACATAACCATTCGGAGCAGACACCTCATGCAAGGTGTAAGTTGCACCGGCAACCAGTACGCCGTTGATCTGATGTGCCGTACCGTCAGATACCCACGCATCAATCACATTGTCATTGGCATCCCGTACTTCCAGTGCGGCTCCCGCCAGTTCCTTTTCGCCGGTGATGTCTGTCTTGCTGATGGATACCTTGGTGGTATCGTCCTGCATTTCGACGTGCGTTACGCTGCCGTCCGAATTAACAGCAAAGGATACATCCTCTGCAATGACATAGCCTGCCGGTGCAGATGTTTCCCGGAGCGTATAGGTTTCACCAGCAGTCAGAACTGCTTCGATCAGATGTGCTTCTTCTGTGGATACCCATTCTTCAATGACGTTGTCATTCTGGTCGATGATCTGGAGCGTTGCCCCTGCCAGAGCCGATCCGGTAGTGATGTCCGTCTTGCTGATGGATACCTTGGTGGTATCGTCATACATAGAAACCACATTGAGACTGCCGTCGGTATTGACAGTAAAGCTTGCATCTGCGGCAACCACATAGCCATTTGGTGCGGATACTTCATGCAACGTGTAAGTTTCACCGGCAGTCAGAACGCCGATGATTTCATGTGCCTTGTCTGTGGAGATCCATGCGTCAACCACATTGCCCTTGGAATCCAGCAGCTGCATCGATGCACCCGGCAGTTCCTTTTCGCCAGTAATTTCATATTTGGTGATAGCAACCTTGGTGGTGTCATCACGCATCTCTATTCTTGTGATATTGCCATCTACATCGACTTCGAACTCTACGTCCTCGGCAACTACGTAGCCGTTGGGAGCAGAAACTTCATGGAGGATGTACTTCTTTCCGACCGCCAGAACGCCAATGATCTGATGCTCTGTGCCGTCAGATACCCAGGCATCAATGATGTTGCCGTCAGTATCCTTAACTTCCAGTGCGGCACCTGCCAGTTCCTTTTCGCCGGTAATGTCTTTCTTGGTGACGTGCAGTTTAGTCGTATCGTCCAGCATGGTGACTTCCGTTACCTTGCCATTTGCATCAACGATAAATTCTACGTCAGTTGCAACTACATAGCCATCCGGTGCAGATACTTCATGGAGAATATACTTCGCACCAGCTGCCAGAATGCCGGAAATTTCATGTGTTGTACCGTCGGATACCCAGCTGTCAATGACATTGCCCTGCATATCCCAGACTTCCAGCGTTGCACCGGCAATTTCATTTTCGCCGGTGATGTCCTTTTTGGTGATCGATACCTTGGTGGTATCGTCCTTCATGGAAATTGTTGTGATTGTGCCGTCTGGATTAACAGTAAACTGCATATCGCTTGCCAGTACGTAACCGTCCGGTGCTGTTTCCTCATGGAGGATATATGTCTGTCCGGATACCAGTACGCCTTCGATCACGTGAGCCTTGTCGGTAGATGTCCATTCATTCATGACATTGCCGTCCATGTCCTTGACCTGAAGCTTTGCTCCCGGCAGTGGATTGGTTCCGGTGATGTCATACTTGGTGATCTCTACCTTGGTCTTGATGTTGTACAGAGTAATTGCATTGGGTGTGCCGTCCAGATTAACTTCGAACTGCTGATCCGCAGCAGTGTAGTAGCCAGCCGGAGCAGCTGCTTCCCGAAGGGTGTAGGTCTGACCGGCAGTCAGTTTTGCGGTCAGCGTATGTGTTGTGCCATCGGTGATCCACTCATCCAGTACATTTTCGTCCTGATCCAGAATCTGCAATGTCGCACCGGAAAGTGGTTTTCCGTCCGGATCAACTTTGTCCACCCGAACAACAGTTGCAATATCTGTCATAGATACGCTAGTCACACTGCCGTCGGTGTCGACAGAGAACTGCTGATCCGGAGATACCACATAACCTGCCGGAGCGGATACCTCGTGCAGGGTATAGGTCTGACCAGAGATCAGCTGAGCCGTCAGCACATGAGCCGTGCCGTCTGTCAGCCATTCGTCTACTACGGTGCCTGCCTTGTCGATGATCTGCAATGTTGCACCGGAAAGCGGCTTGTTTTCTTCCGTTACCTTGTTGATCTCTACCTTAGTGGTGTCATCATACATTGCAACGACAGTCACAGTGCCATCCAAATCGACTGTAAATTCTACATCGTTTGCGACCACATAGCCGTCTGCCGGAACAGATTCATGCAGGATGTAGGTTTGTCCGGCTACCAGTACGCCTACGATCTCGTGGGCTTTTTTAGTCGATGTCCAGCTATCCAGTACGTTGTCATTCTTGTCCCGTACCTCCAGCTTTGCACCGGGGATTTCTTTCTCGCCGGTGATGTCGTACTTGCTGATGGATACTCTGGTCTTTGCATTGTACAGAGCCACTTCATTGGCTGTGCCGTTTGCATTGACCGTAAATGTGATGTCCTTTGCTTTGTAGTAACCGTCCGGAGATGCTGCTTCCCGCAGGGTGTAGGTTTCTCCGGCGGTTAGTTTTGCAGTCAGAGTGTGTGCCTTGCCATCAGATGTCCATTCGTCTATTAGATTGCCGTTCTTGTCCAGCAGCTGTAATTTTGCTCCGGACAGCGGCTTGCTGTCAGCATCCAGCTTTTCTACGTTCACCCGTGTGGCGAGGTCGGTCATGGTGAGAATCTTTTTGCTGCCGTCTGCCGGAACGACAAACGACTGATCCGCAGCCTTGCAGTAGCCTGCCGGTGCAGATACTTCGTGCAGCACATAGGTTGCACCAGCTGTCAACTTGGCAGTCAGTACGTGTGCAGTGCCGTCAGTTGTCCACTGCTCCACTTCCTTGCCGTCCTTATCCAGCAGCTGTAAAACTGCACCCTTCAGAGGTGTGCCGTCCTCGGTAGTCTTATTGATCTCTACCTTGGTGGTATCGTCCTTCATGGCTACCTTTGTGACAGTGCCGTCCGGATTGACTACAAACGGCACGTCACTTGCAACAACATACCCATTGGGGGCTGCGGTTTCGTGCAGAATGTAGGATGCACCGGCGGTCAGTTTGCCGATGATCTCATGTGCCTTGTCGGTAGATGTCCATTTCTCAACGGCATCGCCCTTGCGTATGTAATTGCCGTTGGCATCTCTTTCCGCTGCGTACAGTTCCAGAGATGCTCCTGCCAGTTCCTTTTCGCCGGTGATCTCGTACTTGGTAAGAGATACCTTGGTAGTCAGGTCGGTCATGGAGAAACTTTGCAGCTTGCCGTCTGTGCCGACAACGATGGTCTGATCTGCTGCAACGCAGTAGCCTGCCGGTGCAGATACTTCATGCAAAGTATACGTTGCACCAGCTGTCAGCTTGGCGGTCAAGGTATGTGCCTTTCCGTCTGTTGTCCAGGCATCGACTTCTTTTCCGTCCTTATCCAGTAACTGCAAAACTGCACCCTTTAGGGCAGTTCCGTCCTCGGTAGTCTTATTAATTTCTACCTTGGTGGTGTCATCTTTCATGACGACTTTTGTGACAGTGCCGTCCAGATTGACGACAAATGGCACATCACTTGCAACAACATACCCATTGGGTGCTGCGGTTTCATGGAGAACGTAGGTCTGACCGGCTGTCAGCTTGGCGGTGATCATATGGGTTTCCTTGCCGGAAGTCCAGCTGTCCAGTGTATTTCCGCTGAGGTCACGTACTTCCAGTTTTGCACCTTCCAGTTCTGTGTCGCCGGTAATCGTTGTCTTGCTGATCTGTACCTTGGTAGACATATTGGTCAGCTTGACACTGGTCAGACTGCCGTCTGCGTTGACGGTGATTTTCTGATCCGCAGCGATGCAGTAGCCGTCTGGAGCGGACACTTCGTGCAGCGTGTATTCTGCACCGGCAGTAAGGATCGCATCCATGCGATGTGTTGTGCCGTCGGTTGTCCACTGGTCGATTTCTGTTCCTGCTGCGTCCAGGAGTTGCAGAACTGCTCCGGACAGCGGCTTGCCGTCCTCGTCAACCTTGTCGATGCCGACCTTGGTTGCAATGTCCTGCATGGTGATGTTCTGCACCTTACCGTCCGTACCGACGGTAAACTGCTGATCTGCTGCCTTGGCGTACCCCTTGGGAGCAGATGCTTCTCGGAGGATATATGTCTGACCGGCAATCAATTTACCGTAGATCTGATGGACGCTGCCATCTGTGATCCAGCTGTCCACCAGTGTTTCTTTTCCGTCTGCGTCTGTTGCGATGATTTGCAGGGCAGCACCGCTCAGCGGTTTGCCGTTTTCATCGACTTTCTGGATCTCGATTTTTGTTGCAAGGTCTTTCATACGGATCCACATTTCGCCGGATTCGTAATCGTCGCTCTTAACAAATTCGCCCTTGTCATTCAAGGTGAAGTGAATGTCCTCTGCCACACAGTAACCGTCTGGTGCAGATACTTCATGCAGCGTGTAGGTTTCGCCAGGTGTCAGAACCTTGCTGATGACGTGCTGTGCATTCTCGGTAGTCCACTCGTCCAGCACATTATCGTCCTGATCCAGGATCTGAAGCACTGCACCCGGCAAAAAGATGATATTCTGTCCTGCAATCTGTTCCTGAATGTCAGAGAGTTTTCCGACTGTCAGATCTGTCTGCTTGATGTCCTCCATGATGACACGCTGTCCGGCAGTGAATTCAAGATCCTCGGAAAGGAAATATCCCTCCGGTGCAGATACCTCATGGAGAATATATGTTTCGTCCGGATTCAAGACGGCTCTCATCTCGTGTCTGGTGCCGTCTGTGGTCCATTCTTCGATGACATTGCCGCTCTTATCCTTGACTTGCAGAACGGCACCAACAAGGTCACGACCTCTGCCGTCTGTTTTCAGAATGCCTGCCCATGTTGCATCGTCCACCATGCCGATGGATACGGTGTCTTTTCCCAAGGAAAATTCCATATCCTCTGCGGTGTAGTAACCGGTGGGGGCTGCTGCTTCATGCAGGGTGTATGTTTTTCCGTAGATCAGTTTTCCGCGAATCACATGAGTGGTGCCGTCTGTGATCCATTCCTCGACCACGTTTTTGTCGCTGTCCAGAATTTGCATCTTTGCACCGCTCAGCGGTTCTTCGTTGTCGTTATATTTGCTGATCTCGACCTGTGTAGCGTGGTCTACCATCTGTAGTGTGATGGGATTGCCGTCCAGATCGGTCACGCTGCAGTCAGCCTGAATGGTAAAGTAGATGGGATCTGCCTTGATATATCCATCTGGTGCAGAGGATTCCCAATACTCATACTTCTTTCCGACTGCCAGCTTTGCGGTTACGGTGTGGCTGCTGCTGTCTGTTGTCCAGGAATCTACAACAGAGGTGCTGCCCAGTTCAAAGATTGACATCTTCGCACCGGAAAGAGCATTGCCATCCTCATCGACCTTGAAAAATTCAATGGTTGTCGGGTGATTGACAATATCTTCGCCCAGCTGGACTACTTCATTTGCCGTATTGACCTGAACTGTAACCGGATAACTCTGATCCGAGAGGAGATAGCCGTCCGGCGGAGTGATCTCGTGTACCACATACTTGCCGTTCGGTACATTCTCAAAGGTAAAGGAGCCGTCCTCACCGGAAACCGCAGTCATGCCGGTATAGGTGTTTTCTAGTGTAAATTCTGTGGTGTCCGGCGTAAACAGTCCAAGAACTGCTCCGGCAAGCCCGTTACCGTCCTCGTCCACTTTCTTTCCGACGATGTTGCCAGGGTTTGCAGTATCGATCAGCGTTCCGGCATTGTAATCCGTAATGCTGCTGGAGATAGAGAACTGTCTGGTAATCAGTTTATATCCGGAATTGTTCTTGCAGCGAAGTTCCTGTAACTTATAATTACCGCAAAGCAATGCACCCTTCGTTCTGTCTGCCTTGCTTTCATCACCGAACCACACACCCAGCTGTGTGATTGCTTCGTTTGTAATCGCATCCGGAACTTTCAAATCGCCGTTCTCATCAGTTGAGAGGAACTGCAAATAGTCGTCCAGATCATTCAGCTGTCCACGCCCAGACTTGGAGGAGAACTTACCATGCACGTCTGTCATGATGATGTGCTTTTCTCCGGTGTCTGTGTTGGTCAGCAGAAACGGAATGTATGCCAGCGATCTTTGGTTGCCATCTACCTTATTGAAGCTGAGGTCGCCACGGACAATATCTTCCTTGAAGTTTGCAACATATTTTACCTCAGTTCCAGCTTCCTGAATGACTGCTTTGCCATTTTTCTCAACAATGTGCAATGTGCGTTCCAGACCGCTAAGCTTATATCCAGTTGGAGCTTTAGATTCTTTGATCACTACTGTGCCGAGAGGAAGATAGGCATCACCATCGTTATCAGTAAACAATGTGCCTGATTTCAGCCAGTCTTTTCCCAAATATGCTCTTCCGTTTTTATCTGTAACCAAAGTCCATGTTCTAGTCGGATTGCCAGTTGCAGAAGTACCGGAGTAGTACTTCATGGTGAATTCTGCTCCTTCCAGAGAAGCAGAAGCTTCGTTTTGAGCCGCTGCCTGTCCGGTTTCCGAATCCACCTTCTGAATGGTCAGTCGGGTCGGGTCAAAGTGCGGTGCTTCTTTTTGCTCTGCCCACGGAATTACTACATAGGTGTTGGTTTCTGCTTTTCCGTAGATTGGATTAATAGAATTCTTTTCAACACTGGTAATTCCATTGCCGTTGACCGGTCCAGACTGCCACCAGCTGTCGGATTTGCCGTTACCCATATAGATGCCGATATGATGATTTTTATCACGATTGCCTAAACCAGTCAATCCAGTACTACCACTTGCTTTGTTGACGCACCAGATAATATCGCCCTTTTGCAGCACGCCGCTTTTCAGCATTTCGTCTTTGTTACTGAATTCGTAATAGTGCAGATTGTTCTGCGTGATAAAGGCGTACCAACCGCCGCCGTCCCAGCACTTGTAGGAATAACCCATTTGGTTAAACTTTGCAAGGTTCGGGACATATGGGCTTGTTGTGCTTACCGGAACTTTGTTGCAGTACGCCAATCCATGTGAGATGATGTACCAGACAAAGCCCTGGCAGTTCATGCCGCTGTATCCCTGCCACTGATTGCCTTTGGGGGAAGCAGCATACAGACTGCTGTTGTATGGTGTTCCCAGATAGTAGTTCTCTTGACCGCCTGTAGAATATTCGGTCAGAAACGCTTGCCACTGTTCTTTGGTTTCCTTGTACTTATTGCCGCTCAGACGATACAAAGCATCGCTCAGATACACAGAACCATTTAGCTTTGCCGCCGATGCCTGGAATTCCGTTCCGGTCAGAATGCCGGAGGTCAGAACCATGACGGTGGCACAAAGCACAGTAAAACCACGTTTCAAGCTGCCTTTCAGCTTTGAAAGAAATTTCATTTTTTCTCCTTTCGGTTCAAATTCGGATATTCGGATGCACTTGTTCTCACATGGGATTCATTCCTTTCTGTTGGTTTCACCAAAAAAGACCGCCGAAGTGCATTCCGGCGGTCTTTCCTGTGGGATCTATACAAAAAGCCCGGTCACTTTTCGCAGAAGTTTCCGGGATTTTGTATGCTTATTCAATTATTTTAGTCCTGCACCCAAACTTGCTCGTCATAAGCTGCTTTTACGATCTGAGTTTCGTAATGTCCTTGGGCTGGGGTTTCTTCATACCAAAATTCATAACTATAATGTGTATCATCACCTTTATCAAGAGCAGCACCGTCATGTGCCACATATTCATCAAACGAATTTAATCTCAACCCACATCTGCACTGGAAAATCTTTTTTTCTCCAGCCGGAGAATCTTCTACCCAAACCTGCTGTGTTACAGCTTCGTGGTGGATGGTTTCGTAATGTCCCTTGGGGGCTGCGGTGGTTTTCTTGGTTGGTGTGGGCTGTGCCGGTTTTGCGGTGGTGGCTCTTGGCTTTTCCACCATCGGCTCAGCTGCGGCGGTGTTCTTTTCCGGCTCTCTCTTGGTTTCTGCCGCTGTAGCTGCTGTAGTTTCAGCTGTTGTGGTGATCTCGGAGGTTTCTGTTGTAGTTTTTGCTGTGGTAGTCGTGGTTTCCACAGTGGTTGTTGTTGCTTCTGTGGTGACTGTAATGGTCGTTGTGGTCTTGACTTCGGCGGTGCTGCTGTCCTCCGGCTCACTGCCGCAAGCGGAAAAAGCAAGTACCAGAGCGGCAAGCATTCCTGCAATCACACCAGTTTTCCAGATCTTATTTTTGTTGGTTTTCATATGTCATTCCTCCCGTCTTGTATCTCGTACAAGTCAATCATCGTTTCTACCCTTATTGTACCTGTTTCGTATTTTTTTGTCAAATCTGCGATTGCAGATTCTGCGAATTTGGAATAATGTAAAGTGAATCTACTGTTTCACTTTTGAAAAGAAACTTTTTTGTTCTAGTGAAATCAATTTCAATATTTTCACATCGATCGACCAGATCTCTGGTCGTATTTCCTTTGCAAAAAAGCGATTCCCACCGTAACGGCAATTGAACCGATCATTGCAAAAATGACTGATAGAATTGCTGGCAATCTGATCTTGATCCAGAAGAAATACAACAGCAGGATCAGACTGCCGCAAAATGCAAGTACAGCCACAGACCGGGTAAAGCCTGTATTCACGCTGTTCTCGTAGCATTTTTTGCAGTAACCGTTATCACCCTTTGTGACCTCTACCGGATTTTCACCGCAGATGCAGCATAGCTGCTTTTTCCGGAAACAGCTGTTACAATACCATTGCCCGTGATACTGCGTTTCCACCAAGCAGCTGCCACACTTGCAGCACCGTTTTTGTCTTGGACGTTTCATGCATATACCAACTTTCGGATGTTCTCACAAAACACCTGTTCGCTCTGGACAAATTCAGCATCACGCTGTTCTTCGTCCCATTTTGCAGATTCTCTCGCCAGGATCTGAAAGTCCAGAATGCTGTCCGGCTCACCGGATCTCATGATTTCCGCTATGATCGCTTGATTCATGTTGCCGCTCCTTCCGATTTTGCAAAATTGCAATGGTCTGTCGTTTCCATTCCGGGAATTTCCGGAATGTTTCTTTTGCCGTGCGAATGTCAGCTGCGATCAGCTTCAGCAGAAAAAATACACCCGCACATACTGTAAGCATCACGCAGAGCAGAAACAAAATGTCACGCATCTGTCACACCTCCATTTTCCATTCCTGCACCTGTTCCAGTGTCAGCGTGTAGTACTGCACCACACTGTACAGCGATGCGTAATGGGCTTCTCCATGGGAGAGAAACCGCTCATTTCCGGTGATTTTCAGCAGTCCACGCTTTGCAAACTGCTTGACATCGTTTCCAGTGATCCCGAATTTCTGCTGAAACGGATAGGAACTCACACCCATATGGCTGCAAGCATTCGCTAGTTTCTCCACGCCGATCGCATCCATGAGAAATGCGGCGATCTCTGACTTGCTCCAGAGATTACTGACCGGAACGTGGTTTTCTTCTGCCAGCCGGATCAGATCCGCCTTGGAAATACAGTTCTGACTGCCACGATTTCGGGTGATCTGATGCAGCACATAGGCTTCTGCGGTCGGAAATTGTTCCATATATGTCATGTGTTTTCCTCCTGTTCTTATTCCGGCACTTTGCCCCACAAATATCCCCAAAAAGCAATTCCGCACCTACTACGAGCAACTGTATGGAGGTTTTTGCGGAGAGGATATTTGCAGGGCAAAGCACCGGATATGTGGCGTAATACTGGCATTTTCAAGTACGGATAGTCTGGAAATTCGATGATTGAAAGGAGTGCATAGGGGGTAACTATGCAATTTGGGGAATGCGACTATCCGCATTTGAAAATGCCAGTGTTGCGATTGCTATTTTTGCAACGCCCGACAGATCAGATCTGCCGCTGCTCTGGACGGTGCAGAAAAATCAAATTGTCTGCGGCAGGAAAGGCAAACAGCACGGTACTGATAACCGCCGACATATGTCACGCACATGGTCTGTTTGCCGCAGTACACGCAGGAAATGGCTTCTTTTCTTGCTGCTTCCATGTTCTTCACCTCAGTGGTTGTCAGCACAAGTTGAAGATAAACGATTCATAAGCATCGGCGTTTTCGCTTCTGGGGATTGCGGATGCTGCCATACTGTCGGCGGCATGATACAGACAGGTCAGGAGATAGCTCCTGCGGTTTCGGATTTTTCGGTTGGCAGTATTTTTCATCACTTCTGCTGTCTGCTCTGCGGTCAGGGTCTGCAATTTTTCCCGAACGGTTTCTGTCTGCATTTCTACGCCGCCGACTTTCAGCGTTTTCTTGGCGGTCTTTGCAACCCATGCCAGAATGGCAGCGATCTCTGCAATTGCCTTGCTGCCGAATCGCTTTGTTTTTTCCGATGTCACTTGTGTCTGAGCCTGTTCCAGCTTTTTCTCATAGCTTGCTGCCGAATCGCTCTTCGGCTTTGCCGAAAGATCAGAAAAAGGTAAGTTTGTTTGTGGTAAGTCTGATTCTATATAGCGAGTATGAAAATCATACCCGCAGGTATGATTTTCATACTCGACAAAATTCGTCACAGTCTGACAAGTTTCCTCGGTAACTGCTTCCTTCGGAATGTCGTTATAGAACCGCATCACATAGATCTTGGGATGCTTTGCAATCCCGCAATCCTCCTTTTCGATCAGACCGGAATGCACCAGTTCCTTGAAAGTCTTGCTGACTTTCTGTCTGGCACACTGCAAGGTGTCCATGGCTTCGTCCCAAGAAAAGTAGACAAATGCTCTGCCGTTCTTGTCTGTAAAACGATCTGCATTCTTCAAGGAAAGATTGCTGCGATCCAGCAAAAAGCAGTACAGGACTTTTGCTGCCAGAGAGAGTTCTTCCTTAAACCCAGCGGTCTTAAACAGCACCAGCGGCAATTTCATGTACTGCACGATTTCTGCTTCTGTTGGTGCATTCTTTTCTGTGATGTATTCCAGTGTCATTGTTCTTTCCTTACCTTTCTATATCGTTCTGATCAAGCACATTACTCTACATTGATGTGCTTGTACTTCAACATATCTTCATTGCAATAGACGTAAAATTCGTCGGTATCATTTTTCTTTGCGATCATTCCCAGCTGGATCAGTTCTTCGTAGCACTTTTTGCTTTTTCCAGTTCCATATTGCAAAAGGTCTACGGCTTCTTCCAGCGGAAAAGACACATAGACTTCATCGTTTTCGTTGCAGAATTGCTTGCCCTCATGAAATGGGTTATTTGTCCAGTCCAGTGTCCGGTTGAGCATGAAGCTGTACAGCACCTTTGCTCCCAGAGAAATGTTGTGATACTCTCGGTGGATATTGCTGTACATCAACGGCTCCGGAAAAGGAATCCAGCTGTGCTTTAGTTTTTCGGCGATCTCAGAAAATTCCTCGACAGCGAATTTTCGTGTCACGATCCAAAACGGCAGCGGTTTCTTTTCCGGAATGTTATTTACTCTAACTTTCATGAATCTTTACTCCTTTTCTCGCTATCACTCATCTTAAATGGAACGTTCCCATGGCTTTCGGTTGCGGTTTGCTTCCTGCATACGGTCTGCAATTTCCTGTGCGTGCTGTTCTTGCAGCGAACTTGCATAAAATGCAATTGCTTTACCGATAAAGTCGGTAAAGTCTTTGTCTTTCCATTCCTCTGGTTTCAGATACGCTGGTATCTGTTCCAGAAGATCTTCTTTTCGTGGAACATACCGAACGTGTTCGATCTGATTTGGTTTATCCACTTCCATGATGTCTACGACGGCATCCATATCCAATGTTCCTGCCTTGGACAGCTTTCGCATAGCGACCGCCTGTGCTTTGTTTGGATAATGTTCAAATGCGGTGAGTTCCATCTCATCCCAGACATCTCGCTGTTCTTTTGCGGTGAGATAGGATAATTCTACACCGGTCACCATGCCGATCTTATTGTCATCAATGAGAGTTTGTAATTCTGGAATTAGATAAGACAGGCGAATATATCGTTGCACATTGCGTCCAGTCATGTTATACGTTTCGCCAAGCAAATCTCGTGTCTTAACATTCTTGGGGTATTTTTCGTTGTTTGGATTAGAAATACGTTCTCTTGCTTCTACTTCCATTCGCAGTGCATTGCCACGTTCACACGGGAGAATATTCTCTCTGGTCAGCAAGTTGCTCTCTGTCATAGCAACGATAGCTTCATCCATACTCATGTTATGGATTCTGACTTCCAGACGATGATCTTCCGGAAAAATTTGTCGTGCAACATGGGTCCTGCGGTGTCCAGCGACGATATAGAATGTATCCTCACCACGCTCATTCTTCTCTTCGGTGCGGATCACCTCAATTGGTGTCCGGATTCCGGAATTCATAATGGATTCTTTCAGCTTGCTCATATCCTCATCGTCCCGGATGTAAAACGGGTGATTCGGAAATGTTACCAGCTGCCGGGGATAGATCATCAGCCGCTCTGGCATAGCAGCTTCGTCACGCTGCTCCTGAGTGGTGATGATCTGGGCAAATTTTTCTTCCTGTATGGGGCTGTCCTGCATGATCTCGTCCAGTGCAGAACGCATACCCTCTCTTGTTACGGGCATTTTTTCGGTTCTCCTTTCAATCAATACGCAGTAAAAATGGCATCTACAAAATTGCAGATGCCGCTTTTACCGTTCTATGATAATCATATTTTTTCCATCGCCATGACTTCCTGCACCAACGCTTCAAATGCCTGACTGCCTTTTCCGTTTCTATCTTCTCGGAAGATAGACACACCATTCAGGGATGCGTCCTGAAAGCGGACTGCCTTAGGGATCACGGTGTCCAGTACGCCAAAATCAGAATACTGTTCTCGGAGCATTTCGATCAGTGCCTTGCTGGTCACCACTCGACTCTCCACCATGGTGAACAAAATGCCGTCCAGTGTCAGATCCGGATTCAGTCCACGCCGCACCTGAGAAATGGTGTGCAGCAGCTGGGTCAGACCTTTGGTCGACAGGAACTGTGCCTGTGTCGGGATCAGCACATCGGTTGCTGCTGTCAAGGCGTTCTGTACCAGAATACCCAGTGTCGGCAAACAGTCGATCAGAATGTAATCATAACCATCCTTCACAAATTCGATGTACCGCTTCAGATGAGATTCCCGGCACATACTGCTCATGAGAGCCATTTCTGTGCCGGACAGCATGATGTCACAGGGCATCAGATCGGCTCCCTCCTCGCTGTGAAGAATTCCATAGGACGGTTCTGTCGGCAGTTTGTCGTCCAGTAGCATTCCATAGATATTGGAAAGCGTTACTGACAGATTGTCGGAGTTTTTCCAGCCCAGTGCAGCAGTCAGACTGCCCTGTGGGTCGCTGTCGATCAGCAGGACACGTTTGCCGATGTTGGCAAGTCCGATGCCAAGGTTCAGAGCAGTCGTGGTCTTTCCAACGCCGCCTTTCTGGTTTGTCAGTGCGATTACTCTACAGTTGCTCATAGTAGGTTCTCCTTTAATGTGTATTTTGTATTCCCCGAAGGGTGGTGGGCTGGATACGCTCCAGCGGGCGGTGGCGAAACATATATCTTTGATTTAGTCGATTTCAATTTGATTTTTTCGATGCTTTTGCGGCACAGCAGGTTCGGTTGCATTTCCGAAATTGGTTTCAGCATAATCTACAGCTTCCTTACCTGCAAATGCAATTGCTGCACTTTTACTCATCAATTCACGAGTACGAAAATCGTATTCTTCTGTGTGAAGCCATTTTTCTGCATCCTCCAGATTCGTGAATTTTTGAATCCGATTGAAATCGAATTTGCCAAACTCAAATTTGTATGATACGCCATAGATAAAACCGTTTTTCTCAATATATTTTTCAGGATTCATATACTCACCTCCTTTACTGATCTTTTTTTACACTCTATCTCGACAAGACAAACAAATTTTATGATGCTCTCTTACGGTCTTTCCATTCAAAGAGTACAGTCTTTCCTTTTCGTTTTTACAAGGTTTTTCAAAAAACTCACCGTTCCAGAGTCTCCCGTAAGATTTTCCGTTCTGAAATTTCCAGTCGCAATAAAATGTACAAATTCCATCTACCCCATAGCATCTGTGCAGTTTGATAATTCTAGTGGGGGTAAGTCCGATTTCTCTTGTCATTCTCCCATCTTCTTTAAGTGGGTCAGAGCACACCCATTCAAGGGCTTCGAGAAATTCCTCCCTTGTAATTGTGGAATGTTCTTTCCAATTGTTAAAGATGCGACTTTCACCAGCAAGAACGATTTTCTTTTTGGTTTCAAAAAAATGATTATTTTCGAGTGCATAACGATTGATGCCATTCACAATAATCTTCCTCCTCATTGGATTCCCATTCGCTGATGATGTGATCTGCCCGTTCAACATAGTCGTTTTCCATTTCATCCAGATAGGTCTTATATGCTTCATGCAGCTTTTCCATCAAGTTTTCATCTGATTCGATAAATCTTGCAACCTCATAGTACGCCATATCTTCCACATCAACATCAAAATATTTAGCAGCTTTTTGGATCAGTTCTTCTTTTTGGATTCCTACTGCATCAGCCAGATCACCCAAATTGTCAAAGAAGTCAAAATCAGTTTCGTGATGTTCGCAGTCTGTGTAGATGGTGTAATGGTCATCGTTGAGCCACGAGTTGCCGCCTACATTGATAAAGGTGTCCAGTTCAGCGGTCTGTTTTTCTTTATCGTAGTACAGATACACATCGGTATTATAGCGGTTCAGTTCCAGATCAAATTTTTTGAGCATCTCAGCCAGCTTTGCTACGATTGCTTCCCGATTTTTCAGTGTTCTCATTTGTTTGCCCTCCTGTTTGTACTTTCAATCATCGTTTTTCCCTCAGCGAATAAAAAAGCCATCTGAAAATTGAAACTGTCCGTTTCATCTTTTTCAGATGGCATTTTTTGTATAGAATTTACATTTTAGAAAAGGTGGACATCATGTCCACCTTACTTAAAATGCAAAAATTCCATCCGCTTTGCAGCAGATGCATCGGAATGTATCCACTGCAAAACAGATGGACTGTTTTGCGATATTTGCAGTGTTACGAGAATTTCTCAGAATGCTGTACGCATTTGATTCTTCCCGAAACTGCGTTGTTTTCGCCTACCCCAACATTTGCAAAAGAACCTATTTTGTCTGAGTTGGGGAGGCTATTGAAATACTCCATAACCCTGTTCTTAGAACGTGTATCAAGCAGTTCGATTACTCTGCGAGCATTAACATCGATTATAACAACTCTCATAGTTTTATTGAGATGTGCCTCATCTATACCTAATACAGTAGGAGAATACAAAACGCGTTTCTTTTCTTCTGCTTCAACATATTCCATGAAAATACGCTTTACGGTAGGCATAGTAATTCCGTATTCTTCAGCAATCTGTAAAAAGGGTCTCTTTGTAGCCAGTTCACAAATTTTGGTTTTTAATCTTACAGTAACTTTTGCATTAGTCTCGATGCTTTTATATGTATCGCAAAAAGTTATTCCGCAGTCACGGCATTTGTGTCTATTTCCCATAATGTTAATGCCTACTTTGTGTTCATAACAATTCAGGTCGCGTGCAAGACGGTTATACGTTCCATTATTTACAACCGAAATGCTTCCACATTCAGGACAGACCTGAGATGGCGTTTTGGGCTTAACATTAAAAAGATAGTCTCCGTTATCATTTTCCTCTAAGCTGATAACTTCAAATTCATCCAAATTTAATAAGTCTTTCTCCAATTTTTCTCCGCCTCCTTATATAAAAAGTATACCACATTATTTTTAAAAGGTCAACATGGTTTTTTACTTAATCCACATTAAAAATTAAACTCCTCACATTGATGCTGAAATCAGAACGCAAAAACAGTCATCGTCCATCAACATCGAAAGTTGAATTAGGCAATGACTGAAAATGTGTTATTTAAAAATCAACACTGAAAATTGAATAGCCTATAAAATTTGTCTGGATTTTTTCATAGAACTTTGTACGCATTGCGGCTTGTAAAATCAAGTGCAATGATATATAATAGTATTGTACCCAATATCAAAATGAAAAGGAGATGTTCAAATGATTCCAAAAATTGTGCCTGTTGCAATAAGTATAGCTCTGATTAGTTCAGCAAATTTGACAGCTTATGCCGATGATATGCTTGATAAGGACTACATTGTCAGCGAAATTTGGTCTGAATGGTGGCATGGCAAGAAAGATGACGGGCTTGTCTTTCCTGAAGCAAGCTATAAGCACCACATTCTGACTGGGTGGATCAATGACAACTATGGCGATGATGCCTATGATTGGAGCAAGATCGGTCAGCTGAACTACAATTTCAAGGACTATTACGATGAACTCACAGGCGAGTGGAACTTCAATGATGATCGTGATGGAAATTGGACGATTACCACCAATGAAACTACATATCATTTCAATTTGCAAAACGGCAAATGGCTGATGAGTGATGATAACGGAAATGTGATTGACAGCTTTATGCCGTTCAGTACTTTGACAGAATATACAGCCGAGGAAAGGTATCATTCTGTTACTGCTGATAATGGAAAAGGTACTGCTCACCGTGTCGGAGAAAATCTGAAAATTGATGATGACACTACAGTTGATACATCTGAGGAAGCAACAGAGTCAACAAGCGAGAAAAAAACCTCCAATGGTTTGATTTATGGAATTGGCGGAATGATTCTTGCAGGAATTGCTGTTTTGGTAGGTATTTTAATAAGAAAGAGACGAGGTTAAGATTATGATTTATAAACATGATTATCAGAGAATGGCACTCGACACCGATAGAATGATGATTACGCAGTGTGGCAGTGACTATCACGATTACAGCGATGACAAGCTTGCTTGTATCTATATCAAGTGGGCAGAAGAACATTGCCCTGAGCGTTTGCAGGAAGAAACCGATAAGGGCAGAATCTACGTCCACATTGATGAGCGTATTACAGAGTGCATCAATGAGAAGTGGAAGATCTGGAAAAAAATGCGTGATACTGACCCTGAATATGTACTTGCAATAAAAAATGCTGACACCGCTAAGGTTTGGCAGCTTGAGAATCTCTTTGAGTTGCAGGCTGAGGAGATTGCGATTAGGGAGTGGTTGTTAGCTTGATATGATAAAAACAGCGAGTGGTTCATTGTGTGAAGTCACTCGCTGTTATTTTGTAAGATTATGCTTTGAATTTTTCAGAATTTTTTTCACAGTATTGTTCGACAACATCAAACCATGATTGATACCAATACCATTGTTTTGCTATTATTGTTCCATAATGAAATTTTGGATTTTTAGCATCTTTTTCTTTCCAAAGATAAGTATGATCACTAATTTTAAATTTTTTATATCCTATTTCTTGCATTCGCAATACAATTTCACTAGGAAGATACTTTTTCTTTTCAGTTTCTTTCAATATTGCATATGATTTTTCTAATTCTTCAGCTAATGGTGAATCACTGTTTATAAATTCAACTACTTGGTCGGCTTGCCCTTTTCTTTTTGCAGAAATAGGAACAAAAAGCACTCTATACGCATACCTTGAATTCTTTAACGTATCGTCGGAAAGAACATCTTCAAAATCAACAATAAAATTTTGTATATTTGTCGTTATATGGCTGTTATCTTTTAAATCTTTTGTTTGCTCAGGAGAAAGAGGAGAAAATTGAATTGCAAGCGAGAGTGAATTACTCAGATTGTATTTTTCTCCAAATAGTTTACAAATATAATAATCAAAATTAATTGCACACGCTTGAAGTTTTGCACTAAGAAACTCATCTATTTTATCAGTCATTTGATGTTCAATCTCATGACGAATACCAATTAAAAATCGAAGATTACTTTTGGTATCTGAATCTAATGGGCATCTTTTTTCATTTAAACAAGTCTCAAGTTCCCATCTTTTAAAAGCACCGTATTTCGTTTTGTCATAAAGTTTTCGTTTACCTTCTTTATGGAAATATCTATATTCAATATTGTTTTCCCGATAGTAAGCGTGTAATAGATATGTCCATGCAATTATTGCTAATGTTATAAATGTTTCAGCTTTAAATGTGATCTGTGGATTGTTGTAGATCTCAACTGCTGAAAGCATTGCTTCACGAGATTTTTTTAGTAGTTCGCTTTTTATTGATTTGATTTTTCTTTTAGCCATTATCCACCTCAAAAAGATTATCCGTTAAGTTGAATATTCAGCTTGTATATCAAATTTCCCTGCTTTAAGAACATCTGCAAAAGTTCAATTCATTAAAGTCCACCTTACAATAGAACATGCTCAAGCGGAATCCAATTGTCGCCTGACATATCTTCGGTATAAACTGTATTATTTATGTACAGTTCCTCATCAATGTCACGCACAAATCCCCAATGAAGATTGTACTTTTTGGCGTATTCCTTAAATGCATTGAACTTATTTTCAACCTGACGATCAATATTCTTCGTGTGACCAGCTTGCATACCGCCCTTTGTTTCAATGATCCATACATTTCCGTCGGTAGTCTTGATGATGTAATCAGGATAGAAGAGCCACTGCTTTCGTATGCCATTTACATAGACGATAGAGAGATATTGCTGACCGGAATCACCATTCTTGTAAACCCACTCTACGCTATCAGCTTTTTCACAGAAACGTTCAAACAATCGCTCAGAAGTACTTTTTCTTGCCTCTGACGGCAGGAACTCATTTGTATATCCCTCATAAACGTTTTTAGTCATTGGTCTGACCTGTTTGACTTCTGTATACTTATAGAGTTCAGTTTCAGGAATTTTGAATTCTACTGTCTTTGCATTTTCAATAAAAGAAAGCTGCTTGTCCTGAGTTGCCATAATCTCACGGAATTCTTCTTTAAGCTTCTGAATATTGTTGATGATAAAAGCATAGAAGTCACTTGTGTCAAGAGCCAGAAGTTTCCACGTCTTTCGCTTTCCCTTACGGAAAAGTCTTTGAAGAATATTTCTTACACGCTGTGCAGGGATTGTAGTTATCTTCTTAATTTCATCTACACTGTGCATAAGCTGGATACCATGTGTATGGGTATTTATCTTTGTCTTGACGGAAACTCTCTGCGAATTCGTGGCACTCGAAAGTGCTTCACCACTACGAAATTCACCCTGAATAACCTTACTATCAATCTCATGTGAGAAGTTGTAGCCATTCATAGAAAGTGTTTTCTGATTCTCGGCTTTTACTGTTCCAAGTTTATACTTGCTTGTATAATGGTTGTAGATAAGTTTGAGTAGTTCACGCTCGCCAAGACCGCTGTCCTCATCGAGATTACGCATTTCTTTGGCAAGAGTAAAGTCATCAAATCCTTTCTTTAGGAACAGCTTACGCACCTGATATGCCTTATCCATTTCGGTCATCAAGCCTTGCTTGTATTTTTCATCAAGTGTATAGATATAGCAGAGATCAAGACAACCAGGGAATACATAATGTTTACGTTCCGGCATACGGCGGATTCTGCCGATAGTCTGAATCTGAAAATCTTCACTTCCGCCTTCACGGAGTTTGACAAGAATTTTCGCACGTGGACAATCCCAACCTGTTGATACCGCTTGCTTCATGAGAAGAAATGCAGGCGTTCCGTTGTTTGCAGTCAGGTCGTCACTTTTTATCTTGTCATCGCTCATCCAGATGTTGACTAAGCCATTATCGTAGGTGTAACCCATGGAAGCGAGTTTTTCCTCAACCGCCTTGATCGTTTCAGGCTGTCCGGCTGGAAACTGAATAAGAACTAATGGTCTTACGTCAGCACCAACCATTTCATAGCCTGCAAGCAGTTCCTTCCGTTTTGCATCAGCAAGGTCAAGGAGATAGTCATAGTCATTTTCAATTTCATCGTGTTCCATGACACCTTCATTGACATAGATTGCACGGGTAATCAAGCCGGCATCAATAACCTCATCCTCGGGAATCTCATAGAATTCATGATGAGATACCTTATTTGCTGTTGCCGATACACGAATTGTATAGATGGGATCGAATTTATCGATAATATCCTTTGCCTTCTTTGTATTATTGAGGTGTTCCTCATCGATTATAAGAATGAACTTTACGCCATCATTGTGTGCATCATCGATTCGGTCAAAAAGATTCTTTCGTTCGCTATCTTTTAAAGCGTTATTTTTCTTGTTGGTAACAAGTTCCCAGTTAACAAAAGTTACGCTTCTGCTGTCAAATCCAAGAAGCATGGAGTATGGCAAATCTCGTGCGTCAATTGACGGCATAAGTTCCTCCATTTTCTCACGGCTCTGGACTTCCAGATCGCCCTTGCCGGGACAAAGCCAAATAAAAGCAACCTTATCGCCTGTATTGTTAAGATAAAAGTTTACATACTTTATGAGAATAACTGTTTTGCCTGCACCTGTCGGTGCTTTCACCGTTATGATTTTCTTTGAATCGGCAGAAGTGGTCTTGTCAAAAAGATATTCCACGCAATCGTTCTGATACTCATAATCTGTTAAGCCATTTACCATAGTTCTCCTGCCTCCCTCAGTTCAAAATCAAAATAGTAATCAGGAATGACGTATGAAGACAAGCTGTCAAGAAGTTTCTGTTGCGTTGCCGAAAGCAGAATATCCTGATTAACGAAAACAGCTTTTAAGTCAGTATAACTTGTGATGTTCCTTTCAAATTCGTCCATTTCTTCATCGGTGAAAATCATAACGTATTTCTTATTGTCAATCTTAATACCATGTTCCAGTTCGATCATCTCTGCAATATGTTCAAGCAATTCATCGGACAATTCTTCCGAATCTTTGTCTACAAAGTCTGTCTTAAAGTATTTCAGATTTGCAGGAATGCCCTCTGAATATTCGCTACCGTTTGCACGCTTGCCCGTGATTACGGTTTTCAGTCGCTGGTAGGTTACTTCCTCACAAATGTTGTTTTCATTGTTCGTGCAGAGGATAAATCTACGGTTTCCGCCGTCCTGTTTATTCAGTTCCATTACTGCTTGTCCTGTTGTTCCACTGCCAGCAAAGAAATCAAGTATAATGCTGTTTTTATTTCCGGCAATTTGTAATATTCTTGATATTAGCTCAACAGGTTTTGGAAAAGAAAAGACATTTTCTCCAAAGATGTTCTTTACTATGATAGTAGCTTTTTTATTTCCTTCTATATCAGTCCATAAATTTCCAGCTTGTTTTGTACGTCCCTCAAGATAAAACTTTTGATATACTTTCCATCCTGATTTATCTTTTTTCCATTCTATTCGGTGTTCCTTTTCTAATTTCAAATAAGTGCTTTCTTGGCATCTCCATCTACTATCATATCCTGAAGGGGCAACTGGAAATACTTCTGTACCATCAGGTGCAAAAACAGGATAATACATAGTAGGACGATCTTCACGTTTGTCTTCTCCACCAGTTTTTCTTAAGGGTCTTAAAAGATAATGACCATATTCATCTTCTAAATTATATATTTTTGAACTTTTATCATCGAATGGCAACCCGTTAAAAAATGCAGTGTTACTAATGGCATATACAAGGATGTAATCTATTTCATTTGATATAATTGCATTTCCTTGACCTGTTGGTGTACCTGTTCCTCTAACAATTTGTCCTCTGAAATTATTTTCACCAATTATCTCATTACACAACAATTTTAATTGGGCTACTTCACTATCATCTATACTAATGAAAATAAATCCGTTATTAGATATTAGTTTTTTTGCTATTCTTAACCGTTCTGCCATAAAAGAGAGCCATTTTGAATGGCGAAATCCATCCTCTTTTACGACAAATTCATCGTCATAAACGAAATCCTTACTTCCAGTATTATATGGCGGATCAATATAAATAACGTCAATCTTTCCTCTGTGTGTCTTTTCAAGTAGATAAAGACTATGCAGATTATCGCCCTCAAGCAGAAAATTGTATGCACCATTTTCGTCAGCATAAATTTCTTTTTCTTTGACTTCCGTAAATACAGGAATTTGCGTTTTCATCTGAATGTCAACGGCTTCTTCATGTTCTTCCCATACAAGTCCATATTTTTTCGATTTCAGTTCTTTTTCAATCTCGCCCAAAGCAATGAGCGAATCATCATCTGTATGCTGCTCTTTCAGCGTTTCAAGAAAGGCAATCATTCTCTCTCGCCTTTGCTGTGATAGATTTGCCATGTTATCCTCCTATGTATTTTTTCTGTTCCGTCTTGCTCAGACACAAATGGCTGAGATGGCACTTTGAGCAGCTTTCTGCACTGCAATGCCTTGGCAAGTTGTTTTTGCGTATGTTGTCAGCTGCCTGTCGTATTTCAGTTTCTACCGCTGTCGTTAAATCAGTTGTTACCGGCTCTCTTGCCGTATTTTCCGAATCAAGATGATAGATTTCCATGTAGTCGGCTGTTTGTCCGGTTAACTTCTGATAGCCGAGAGAATAGATTTTCAGCTGTTCCGTATCTATCGCTTCAAGAACACGCTTGTTTGCCGTTTTGAAGTCAACAATTACAGTTTTCTTTTCGCCGTCAATCATAACATCTTTTACCATGTCAATACGTCCGTTTACTGTGATGCCGTCACCCATATCAATCTCGATAGCCGATTCAGCAAATCGAATATCTCCGAAAGTGGCTTGATTTCGATCAATGTACTTCTGTATTGCACGTTTCGCACTATCCGTCATACGCTCTTTCTGTTTCGGGGTAGCATATGGGAGATAGAACATTTCATCAAAAAGCTGCTTTACAAATTTATCTGTGATTGGCTTTCCCTCAATCGCTCTGAGATTGATGCTACGAACCACCTCATGAAGTGCATTACCATATCCCATAAGTTCTGTAAATGGCTGTACAAAGCCGTAGAACATCGACAGCTTGAATCTGTACGGGCATTCAAAATAATCTTCGAGAAGTGAAAAGTTTAACGTGATCGGTGCATTACTCTTTCTCAAATCCGGAAGGTGTGCTGCATCGTATGAAATATCATCTCTGTAGGGAAGCATACAGGGCGAGCCTTTGGCTTCCTCAAAAAACGTTGACACAGTTTTATCACGTCCATTTTTTGCACGAGAAATGAATAGATACTTCTTTGCTCTTGTAACGGCAACGTAGAACAGCTTGCGTTCGTCCTCTAAATCACCATCAAAACGGCTTGAACCGCTTATCCAGCTTCTGTCGATAACGTGCCAGATACCTTTTCCGCCGACCTTCTGTGCTGGAAAGAAGTTTTTGTTTAAACATGGAATAAAAACAGCTGCAAACTCTAAGCCTTTGGATTGATGAATTGTCATAATAGGAACTGCATCAGGTTTTGCAATTGTATTGCTTAAATATCCTTCCGGATAATAGTCAGCAGCTTTGTATTGGAGGAAAGAACAGAATCCTGAAAGTTTAGACTTTGGTTTCAATGTGAAGTTGATGGCTTCATAATCACCAATAACTTGCGAGAACTTACCGAGATTATATAAGATAATTTCAGTTTTATTTCTACCATCATCAATTAAACCTATCTGCTTTAAAAAGTTCTGATAGATTCTTTGCAGGTTAAATTCCGAATAATATTTGAGTTTTGATACATCCAAACACATTAGATCATTAAATGCATTGGCAAGTTCCTTCTTTTTAAATGGGTAATCAATAGCAAGCCATTTATCAAATAACCCCTTTAGGTCACTTTCTCCATTAAGGTAATCAAAAATACACTTAGCTGCCTTACACTCAGGAGTATACATAAGTTCATTCACGCCTTCAATTATATAAGGAATTTCATGTTCATCAAATACATCAGCAATGTCGATTCCGATTTTTCTCTTTCGAAGCAAAATTGCCATTTCAGAATATGGAACGCCAATAGCATGAAGTTTTTCTATGTTTTTGGCTATAAACTCATATTCATCTTCTGCTGTATTACACTCTTTGAATGTAATATCTCCCTCATCGTAAACAGTTGAACAGCCGGATTGCATTTCCTTTGGCAATCTACGAGAATTATTAACTATAACATTTTTTGCAACATTAACTATTCCACTTGTGCTGCGATAGTCGGTATCAAGCAAGATATACTTCTTTATGTTGTATCTTTGCATGAATGTAAGTATATTAGTTGAATCACTACCACGAAACTGATAGATTGTTTGATCGTCATCACCGACTACGCAAAGATTTGCCCCTAATTCTTTTAGAAGCGATACAAGCTTTTCTTGAACGGGATTAGTATCCTGATATTCATCAACTGTTAGATATTTTACTTTTTTTGCAATTATTTTTCTGAAAGCTTGGTTATTTTCAAGCTGATTTACCATTTCACGAAGAATGAGAGAGTAGTCAAAATACTTTTCTGCATACATTTTTTGTTTGTATTTGTTAAATGCAGTTCTTACATCATTACTCCATCTTGCTGAATCATTCCAATTTTCATTGAGCAAACTCATAACCCTAATAAAAAGGTCAGTTTCAATGTACTTCTGAAGATTCATATCTTTCATCCCTATTTCTTCATAGTAACGTTCAGCAAAAAGTTGTGTGTGTATGTCATCTAAGACCGTAAATATCTGAAATTCTGCAATATACTCTTGCAACATACTAAGGCAGAATCCATGAATCGTGCCAATATACATTTCTGCAAAGCCTTTTGTATCACCAAGTACGTTTTTGCCCATGGAATACACACGACTTTTCAATTCCTCAGCCGCTTTTTTAGTAAAGGTAAAAGCCACAATATTATTCGGTGATATGTTAGGCTTACACTTTAGAATATTGATAATTCTTCTCGTCACAACGCCAGTTTTTCCAGCACCTGCACAGGCAATAATTTCAACGTCATCATCAATAGCATTAACAGCTTCTATCTGCTTATCTGACAGATTTTGTGTGAGCATATCCAATTCTCCTTTCTCCGATTATAATCTATTTTATAATACCACAAATTGCACAAAAAGTCAAGTGATTCATTTACTTTATTATATATTTTTCAGTATTATCATTTCAAAATACTAATATAATATAAGTTTTATTTGATATTTTAGCAAATTCACTACCATTCTTTACGTTTATTTTTGCACATATCTATGAAAGATCACCAAAATATGATATAATAATAGAATAAGTTTATATACCACAGTAAATACGAGGTAGAAAGAATGAATGGGAAATATAGAGTGCTTTTTTTAAAAAAGATATTTTTAAAACTGACAGATAGCGACCATTACCTATCAATGTCAATGATTATAGCAAATTTGGTTCAAAATGGTTTTTCAGCAGGAAAAAGAACTATCAAAGAAGATATTGATGCATTAGTACATATGGGATATGACATCGAATACATTCACAACAAAGGCTATCATTTGAGATCACGCCCTTTTTCACTCAGCATTTTGAAAATCCTTGCCGATGCAATCGCATCTTTTCGATTTCTTACAGTCGATGATTCAGAAAAGCTGCTGAAACTGCTGGAAAGCCTGTGCAGTATTTATGAAGCATCTCTGCTCAGAAGAAAAATCATGCTGACCAATCGTGTAAAGTCGGATAACGAGCAAATCCTCGACAATATTGACGTTATAAATTCTGCTTTCCGCAACAATCAGCAAATCAGCTTTGATTATTACGATTACGATATAAACAAGCATTTGGTTCAGCGAGGAGAGAAACGACTTTGTTCTCCATTTGCATTGGTGATGAGCGGAGAATGCTATTATGTTGTTTCGTATTATGAAAAATATGCCGATACATACACCAACTTTCGTCTTGATCGAATGCGAAACATCAGGCTTGTGAATTCAGCGAGAGAATATATGGATGAAAAGCTGAATCTGGAGCAATATATCAAATCATCTTTTTCTATGTTCAGCGGAAAAAGTGAGTACGTTACGCTCCGCTTGCCGCTGGAAAATAAATATTGTAACATCGTGATCGACCGGTTCGGGAAGTCAGTTCTCATGCTCAGGGACAAGAAATCGGACAATCACTTTATCATTCATGTTCCTGTAAGAGCAGAATATCCGCAGCCGTTTTTTTCCTGGATATTTTCATTCAGAGGAAAGGTGGAGATCATAAGTCCGATCAGACTGAAAGAACGATATACAAAAGTTCTTTATGAAAGCTGTGTGCAGCAATATATGAATTAAACGAAAACGGGCACTTCGTAAAAATTGAAGTGCCTGTTTTATCATTCTATTTCGTTTCTGTCCTGATTTCTTTCTTTCGGCTTAGCCGTTTTCTGCCTGTCCTTGAAAGCTTCTTTTTTGAGTTTTGCTCTTTCAAAATAGCAGGTTCGCTGTTTTTCAGGAGCATTCTTTTTGGCTTCAATTGCCGCCTGATTGAGTTCATCAGTAAGAGAAGCAAGACGTTCTGTTTTCTGTTCCAGTTCTGCTTGTTGTGGAAATGGTGTATTGACAATACGCCGGGCATTTTCCAAATTCATTTTCAGCTTATTTATGTTGTTCTGTGCATCACTGATCGTCTGGTCAATTTTGTAGAGTGTAGATTCCATACGCTTGAGATTGGCAGAAAAGCTGCTTGTTAAAGCACATTTATGCTCAGCGTTGCCTTTCATGGTAATGGAAATGTCAGGTTCATTGCCAAACATCACCGCCTTGACGGATAGCTTGAATCCCTGAAATTCACCGATTTCTTTTTCACTGTCGGAACTCTTTTTGACAAAATCCAGTACCGCATCTTCAAGAGCCTGCGCTGCTTCTTTACGGTCCGTATATTCCGTGCCATCAATGGTAATTTTGAATACGGGTAGTTTTGTTTCTTCATCTATCGGAAGCTGACGAAGTGTTTCACGGTCAGCTTTGAGATTTTCAAGTCTTATTTCAGCATTTTCAATTTTTGCAGGAGTGACAGCTACTGTCTGCTGCATATCAAATACCGTATTGGTATGTTCCGCTTTCAGAAGATTCAGTTCCTTTACCTCGTTATCCAGCATCATCTTTTCCTTGATACGTTCATCTCCTGTACAGAGTGCCTTGATCTCAGAATAATTGAGTGCCTGCTGATCTACGTCCTCACAAGTTCTTGCAGGCGTTTTGGAAGTCATGATCTGTCCGATGAAACGCTGCTTTGCTTCCAGTGTCTGATAGAGATACGCATCAAAACTGCCTTTTGTCACATAGTTAAAGACATGAGCCACGCTGTTCTGGTTGCCTTGACGTTCGATACGTCCGATTCGCTGTTGCAGGTCACTCGGTCGCCAAGGAATATCCAGATTATGCAATGCAATCAGCTTTTTCTGACAGTTTGTACCCGTACCCATTTTGCCTGTACTGCCCAGCAGAACTCTCACTTCACCTTTATTCACACGGTCGAAGAGATCAGCTTTCTGCTGTTCGGTTTTTGCATCATGTACATAGGCGATCTCATCCGGTTTTATGCCGTTTACGATCAGCTTATCCCGAATATCATCATAGACGCAGAAATCACATTCTTCCTCTAAAGATTCTCTTTCAGAAGCTGACTTTTCATCAGCATTTTCTCCCTTATCCGTTGACTGTGAGTTTTTCTTTGGAACACCCAAATCGCAGAAGATGATCTGGGTCAGCTTTTCCTCTGCTGTATCGTGATAGATCTGCGTAACGTTTCTGACACACTGATTCAGCTTTGTATCAGGGCTATCCTCAAATGACGGGTCGATCAGTCTTGGGTCAAGTCCCAGCTTTCTGCCGTCGGAAGTAATACGGAGCATATTGTCCACAGAAGGGTCAACATTTCCGCTTTGTACATCATCAGCACGATCAGATAACTCCTGTACAAGTGTTTTCTGAAACTCTGTTGCTTCGATATTCTCAATGTGATACTTCATTTCGGGCGTAGCAAGGTCGAGCGTGTCTGCTGTACGCACATCGGCAACCTGTTTGAACATACTCATCAGTTCCGGCAAGCCTGTATAGTTGGCGATACGGGTGCGTTCCTTAAACTTGTTGCCGGCAGGAGCAAGCTCCCATTCCGTTTTCTGTTCCCCGAATACGGTTACCCAGTTGTCAAAATTACTAAGTCCATGATCTTTTAGAAAATCATACTCCAAAAAACGCATCATGGTATGTAATTCAGTTACAGAGTTGCTGAGGGGCGTGCCTGTAGCCATAATCACACCTCTGTCGCTGGTCTTTTCATCGAGATAGCGGCACTTCATAAATAGATCCAGTGCCTTTTGTGAAGCAGAGGACGAAATACCCGCCACATTGGTCAGTTTTGTCTGAGTAGGAACATTTTTGAATTCGTGGGCTTCATCGACGATCAGCTTGTCTATGCCCATTTCTTCAAAGGTAAGAATATCGTCATGTGTTTTCTCCAGCTTATCCAGTTTTGCTTCCAGCGATTTCTTGGTACGCTCCATCTGTTTAACCTGAAAACGAGAACCTTCTGCCTTTTTCAGTTCTTCAATGCCTGCCATAATGTCATCGATCTGGTCCTGCAAAATAGATACCTGTCTTTCCTTGGAAAGTGGAATCATACCAAGCTGTGAGTGTCCGATGATTACCGCATCAAAATCACCGGTAGCGATTTTTGCAAACAGCTGCTGACGATTTTCCTTTTTGAAATCATTTTTTGTTGCAACAAGAATATTTGCACCGGGATACAATTTTTGAAAATCCTCACCAATCTGTTCTGTCAGGTGGTTCGGAACGGCAAATAACGGCTTGGTGCATAAGCCCAGACGTTTGGATTCCATTGCTGTTGCGATCATCTCAAACGTCTTGCCTGCACCAACACAGTGTGCGAACAGCGTGTTGCCACCAAATAAAGCGTGTGCAATAGCGTTTTTCTGATGTTCTTTCAGCGTGATTGCAGAGTTCATACCCGGAAATCTTAAAGCTGAACCATCATATTCACGAGGACGAATAGAATTGAATTGTCGGTTGTACTGTTCCACAAGAGGAATGGCACGTTCCGTGTCTTTGAAAATCCAGTCCTTGAAAGCCTGTTTGATTTTACCGGCTTTCTGCTGCACAATTTTTGTTGCTTTTATGTCCACAACTCTGCGTTCTTTTTCGTTTCCATTCAGATCAATGTACGTTTCAGGCTTATACACCTTTGGCTCTTTGAGGTTGAGAAGCTGTTCCATAATCTCATAGGCATTCATTTTTCTGGAACCATAGTCACGGGTAGAGATAACAGATGCATCAGCCCTCTTATTCTCAATATGCCAAGTGTTTGTATGTTCGGAATAATCAACAGTAATATTTTTAGGCTTTATCCAGAAAGCTTTCTTTACGTCCTCACGGTTTTCCCTCGGTGTCTGAAAAAGCTCATACATGAACTGCTGATACAGTTCTTTCGGAATCCAGGTCGCACCGATCTTCACATCAATATCGCCTGCCTTTAACGGCTCCGGCATCGCCTTTTCAAGAGCCGTGACATTTTCAGCAAAACGGCTGTCACTTTCAGCATAAGCTGCTGCAATATCCAGCTTCTGACGAATATCGCCGGACAGGTATTCACTTGCCGGCTGATATTCTCCGGTGTTCGGCACAAGAAAAATCTCACCCTTTAACTCCGCAATCAGCAGTTCCTGTGACATATCTGTCAGCTTGCTCATGTATTCAAGATCAACCTTTGCCGTTTCCGCCATAGAGATTGCAAGTGCTTCCAGTGCTGTATCTACGTGTTCAATCGGTTTTGATGGTCTTATCGTTCTCTTGGTAAAAATATCGGATTTTGCGATCAGCTTGTCCTTGTCAAATTCCTTTTCCAGGGTGAGCAACAGGTTATAGGAACAATCATCACGCAAAACCTGACGGTTTTTACGACTGTGCAAAAGCCCGTACTTCTTGTAAAAATCATCATACTGAACAGAGAGTTTTTGCTGAACCGCTTTAATCTCATTTTCAGGACGGTCATCTGCCTGTACTTTGAGAAGTTCACGAACCGTATCTCGCAAATCAATAAATGCAGTCATACGGTCGTAGTCTTTCGATTTTGTATCCATTACTTTGGAAACATCAAAATTTCCAAGCTTGCTTTCGCCGCCTTTGAGATAAATATCACCCTTATCATCTTTGAAAAAGCTGAACGGGCGAAGTTCAGCAGCTGTCATTGTGACCTGTTTATCACTGAATCGGAATACCTCATTCGTTTTTACAGCTGAAATCTGCGTATCCAGTTTCTGTACCGCTTCATGAATCTGCTGACGGAGATCTGCACCCTCTATGGGAATACACATCGTATCATCATTTCTGCCGTAAAGCTTGTTGCCCTCTACGATCGTACCAAGTACCATCTCAGGATTTTCAGCAAAATAGCTGTTTACCCGGAGTCCGCCCTCCGTTTTGCCAAGATGCACCCAGTCAGGAAGTTCTTCCGGCGGTGCGGAACGCTTTTGTAAAAAGAGAATATCCGAAGTTACTTCTGTGCCGGCATTCGCCTTAAAGGCAGTGTTTGGCAATCGAACAGCACCGACCAGATCTGCTTTTTCTGCTAACTGTCTGCGGAAGCTCTCATCTTTCTTGTCGAGCGTTCCTTTAGAAGTGACAAAAGCAACAATACCGCCTTCTTTCACCTTGTCCAGAGTCTGAGCAAAGAAGAAATCATGCAGTTTGGTTGTGCCATACTGTTTATCCGGAAAATTCAGATCTCCAAATGGCACATTACCGACCGCAGCATCAAAAGAGCCATTTTGAAAATGGGTACTTTCAAAACCGGTTATCTGAATGTCAGCATCGGGATAAAGCTGTTTTGCAATTCGTCCGCTGATAGAGTCAATTTCAACGCCATAGATATTTGTATGTTCAGCCACTTCTGACGGCATTTTACCGAGAAAATTGCCGACACCGCAGGACGGTTCAAGGAGATTGCCGCCATTGAAGCCGAACTTATCCAATGCTTCGTAGATTCCATCAATAATTGCAGGAGATGTGAAAAAGCTGTCGAGAACAGATTTTCTTGCATCTTCATATTCTTTCGGCAAAAGTGCGTCAGACAGCTGTGCGAACTCTTTGCTCCACTGCTCATTCTCAGAATCAAAAGCCTGTGCAAGACCGCCCCAGCCAACGTATTTTGACAGAATTTCCTGTTCTTCTGGAGTAGCCGTTCTGTCCTCACTTTCAATTTGCTTTAATGTCTGAATGGCAAGCAGATTGTTCTTGAATTTGGTTTTTGCACCGCCTTCGCCAAGGTTATCATCAGTTATGGTGAAATTCTGCGTCTTTTCATCTACTTTAATTTGCTGTTCCGATTTTTCATCGGGAGCAGATATGTTTTCCGGCTTAATATCCGATTTTTCTGTTTTAGATCCACGCTGATTCCTGCGGTCAATATCGTCCTGCGTGATATATTTATCATGTTGAATAAGGTCAGCAGTGAGTTTGGCAACTTCCGTCCAACTGAAATCAAATGTTTCCTTGCTGATTCCATTATCAACACTTCGAAGTGTGAACTGTATGCCTTTTGAGTCATGATCAACGGAGAAGATATTGCCGTCAGCAGTATGACCGCCTGTGCCATACTCGTTTTTCAGAAAGTCAGCAAATTCCTGAGTGCTTGGGTGATTTTCCTGAAAAAACGCTTCAATGCGAAATTTCCCATTCTCGAACCCGCTTCCACGCATGATCTCCTTGTGCAGTTCCTGAAAACGATCCACATCAGCAATCGGTTCACCATACTGAACAGGAGAAACAGTTTGTGCAGGTGCAGACGGGCTTACAGGTTCTGATTCTCCGAACAGAGTCAGCTGCTCATATTCCTGTTTTCCATTTCCAAAAGGTTTGAACTCCTTGTCATCCGCTACAAATCCAAGCCCTGCATCGGCAATGGCTTTTTCGTCAAACAGCGGTGCATCATCAGAAATTTCAGTTTCAGACGATTTTTCGGTAATCGGTTCATCTTTCACAAGTTCTTTTTCCGGTGCTACAAGCTGAACATCGGTAATCTCCGCATCGACCAGATTCCAACGCTTGATATATTCATCAGCTATCTTTTTCGCTTCTGCTGTATTTTTTGCCTGACAACGCATCGGTGAATTTGTACCGCTTTCTCTATCATAGATATATACGTCGAAAGTAAGTAAACCAGATTTCTGTTCAGGCTCTTTTCCATTTGCAATAGACTTGTCAGCCGTATCAAGTGTATCTGTATCTACAATACTCTCATGCACTTTTTCGGTATCACTTTGTTCCAAATTCTCAATACCTGCATGACGATTGGCAGATTCAACAACCTCAGACAAGAACGTTTCCAGTCCCTCTTGTGGCATGATGACATTGCCGGTATCTCGTGAGAGCATGATTCTTCCTCTGTTCTCATTGATGCTGTCAATATGCCACTCTTTTCCCTGAAATTCAATATCATCGCCAACTTTGAATGGCAAATCAGAAGCTTTTGTTGGAATAACCGATGCGATCTCATCATCAGAAAGCGATACCAAATCATTAAAATCAAGTACCGACAGAGCATTTTCATTCATCTCTGAAAGGGTGTTATACTGTTCATCACGAACGACATTGCCATCATATTCAAATATGAGCTTGTACTGTTCCAGATCTGCATACACCTGTATGGGGAGATTATGTTCTTCGTCTGTTGTATAAGCGAGCGAGATATTTGAAAAATCAGAAAACTCAGCTAACTCACCGAATTCTCGGTCATAATAGTCGGCAATGTGTTGTTTTGCAATATCCAAATCAGACAGTTCTGTAGACTGTGCTTTGTCAGCAAGATAATCTTCTGTTGTTGCAATTACAGGCGATTCCGGAAGAATAATTTCTTCAGCTGATATCAGTTCCTCACGCTGTGCAATTTGCAAGTCAAACTCCTGTTTGGCAGACAGAAGTAAATCGAGTTGTCTGCCGTTATCAAGAAATCGGCTGGTATCGCTCTGGTCGAGATAACCAATCAGCAGATCGTTCATTGTACCAAGCTGTGTAATGTCATAATCCTTAGAAACATAGTTTTCAATGACATTTGCCATGTTGTTTCGTGCTGCAATTTCAATAGAGGAAGAAAGAGCCTGTATCTGCTGATTATCAAGCCCCATATTCTGTAAATTTTCAAGAATTTGATTTTCACAGATCGTCTGACGAAGAATTGCCTGAAAATGCGGTGCATTCTCTTTTTCTGTGGTAAACATAACCTTGCCGTCACGAATTAGTCCTGAAAATTCTGCACCACGCTCGTAAAGCTTCGGTTCCATCTTATGATACTTGTCAGGTGTCAAGGGCGAAATCATAAACTGTCGGTTTCGGATTTCTCTGTATGGTCTGTTACCGATGATTTCTTGTGAAGCCTGTCGGCTATTCTGAATCATTGGTTTTCTCATAACCTTTACAGCATCCTGAATAGCACTTATCTGAGAAATATCAGCCTGAGATACAGTCATTACCCCTTTGCCGCTGGGATAGATTCTTGCTGAAAACGAGATGTTCGCTTTGTTTGCCAATTCCGCCATTTTGAGAATGGTTTCTCTGTCCTCGCTGATATAGGATTTCTGGGGAATATATTTGTAGTCTGTATTGCCGATAACATTTTTATCCTGCGGAATATGTTCTTTGCCCGACTTCTGTAATCTGCAAAGGGATTCATCAAGACCTGTAACATTCTTGAAATGGTCAATTTCAGAACTGTTTACCGCAATCATCGTGTTGCTGCCATCGCTGTATGCACAGTAATTTAGCCCCGATTTATCAAGTGCCTGCTGTATCTGCTGAAATGTATCTTCACGCATGACAGCAACGGTTTTATCTCTGTTATCCGTTGCTTCCTGCCAATAAGGATTGCCGTATCGCTTCATTTTGTTCATTCTCCCTTGTAATATGTCATTCCAATCTTTTGCTCCATTTGGTATTACTCTTTTCATGGCAGGATACTGAGCAATCAGTTTTTCGGCAAATTCGTTTCCTGCCTTATCGTTATCGGTGCAGAGATAGATATTTTCAGGTGATATTGCATATCGTTTCATCGTTTCCGTGACAACAGAGGGTTTTACACCTGCCATGGAAACCAACCTGTAATCACTTTGTTCAGAATGCAGATCGGAAAATGAGATTGCATCGATCGCACTCTCAAAAAAATAGGTGCTTTGGGGTTCGCCGCTGACTATTTCAAAGCCATAGCCGTCTGCGGCACCTTTATCAAATGATTTGAAACGCACATTTGATGTACCGACCTTTTCCGCACCGACCAGTAAGCCATTCTCATCGAAGATTTTGAATACCGCATTGCCTGTTTTTTCTTCCTGTGATAATCTTCCCTCAGCAGTCAATTTCTCAAGAGATGCGATAGTTAATCCACGAGCATCATGCAGATAGTACATGGTTCTGGATAAATCTTTGCTCTCGTGCAGTGTGATCTCACGATTTTTGGGCGGTTCTGCTTTTGAAATACTGTGGGAGTGAAACGGGATTGCTTTTTCATTGCTGAGTAACTCCACCGCAGAAATAAAGTCCAGTCCCATAAATTTCTGCACAAACTGGATGTTGTTGCCGCCCCTGTTTTCCGAAAAGCGAAACCATTTTCCAACTTCTCCGGCTTTGTTATCTTTGATGTGCAGGCTGTCATGCTCTTGCAGAACGTACTCTCTGCCGACCTGTTTTAAGGAAAATCCCTGACTTCTCAGGAAATCAGGGAGATTGACAAGATTGGCACGTTCGATCTGTTCCGGCGTAACTCGCATCAGAGTTCCTGCCCTTTGCTTTTAGATTTCCCTTGTTTCGGACTTTCTGCCTTCACTTCCTGAGCGAGCTTTTTCATCTTCTTTCGGCTGAAATAAGCCGGTGCTTCTGATTTTCTTACGGTTACGGCAGATTTGTCACCATCTAATCTTGCAGAGTAGGAAATGCCGTCCTTTTCAAGCTTTTGCATGGTTTCCTGTGCCTCTTTTTCTGACATTGGCTGGATTGCTCTGTCCTCTCTGGGAATCTGTCGGAACACTTCGGGATTTACAAGACGAACGTGTGTATCCTTCGCTTTTTCCTCCGCAGCGTGGAAAGCACTCTCATTTTTCTTGGAAACGGTAATGGTAACACCCTTATCGGTTTCCACCGCCGAAAAAGGAATCTTCTGCTTTTCCAATTCTGTCATTATGATTGCACCCACCTTTGCCGGTTCATTCGTGATCACTCTGTCCTCCGGCGGAATCTGCCTGTAATAGTTGGGATTGATTTTTCGTACTCCCGAACGAGATCTCTGCGGTTCTTTCTTTTCCGGTACGGTTTTTTCCATCTGCTTTTCCGGCTGTGATTTCATGACAGTTTTCGCAAACAGATTTACCAGTCCTGCATGGGAACTGAGGGACATACTACGTTTCGTGTAGAGTTCCGGTACATTCTGAAGCGTATCTCTTGCAAAGTCCTTGACTTCTTTTGCGATTCTGCCGTCACTTGTGCCGTTCAACGCACAGGCAAGAACAAAGGCAATACGGTCATCAGAAAATTTCTCACGCACATCACTTAGTGCCTGTTCAGAATTCAGGGTATATCGCTCGTAATCATAATTCTGGGAAAGTGCCTGTGAGATTTCCTTTGCACAATCCATATTAGCCTTTGCCGATTCTCGGAAGGATTGCAGTGTGGCATCATCACAAGTGCTAAAATCAATTTCTTCCAGAAATAACGGCACATCGGGACGTTCTTCCTTTTTGCCATTGTTGATGATTCCATCAATCATGTTCATATCATCTTCCATAGACATTTCAGCATTGCGAAGATATTCAGCAGAATCAAGCGTTACGGTTTCAATCGGTTTGTCAAAATCAGACAAATCGCCACTTGACAAAAAGTCCGTATTTTCGATTTCGGCTTCTGTTTGTGCAATGGCTTTGTCAACAATATGATCGTTTGCATTTTCCATTTCAGGAGCATTTTCAAGCTTATGGATTTTCGCTTCTACAGCAGAGATACTTGATTTTACTGCTTCGATTTTTTGACCAAGCTTGAATTTTTCTGCCATGGAATCACTTTTTTCATACTGTTCAAACAGTTTGGAAAGCTTGCTCTTTTCTGCATTCATGCTGATACACAGCAGACCTTTGCTGCTGTTCCGCAAATTTTCCATGGATTCCTTGAACAGTTCTCTGCGTTTCTGCGGATTTGGTATCATGAACGACTGAATGACGTTGCTGAAACTTCTGAGTTTTTCGGCTTTCAGCCTGACAACAGCGATACGGTCATCCAGTTTGGAAATTTTGTTCTCTGCTTTTCTGATGCTGTTTTCAATCTTCGGAATACGGTTTTCATGAATTGCATTGATTTTTGTTTCATTTGCTCTGATGATCGCAGATACAGCACCGGGAAGTTTACCGTTGTCCATTAAGTCCTGCAGCATAGCATTCGTCGCTTCAAGTCTTGCAGCTTTTTCTTCGAGCATCGCAATTCTGTTTTCACTCTTGCTGATCTGATCCTGTGTTTCAGCTTTCTGTTCCTGAAGATGATCCAGCGTGTCCATATGGCTGCTGTAAGCCATATGAAAAATCGGCAGCAGCGTTTCACTCTTGTGTGCATCTGCTTCAATCTCCGGCTGTTTTGTAACTTCGTTCTCTTGTATCGGCATTTATGTCACCCCTCAAAGAAATATATTTACATGATTCATCTTGTTCGCTCCATTTCACGATTTTTCTGCTTTATATTTTCCTGATTCTCTGTTTCAGGTTCTTTGCCATCTACATACAAATCCTCTTCCAGTGCTTTCTTTATGCTGCAATTATCGCTGTGCCAATAGTTGATATAGGTTTGTGCAAGCATGATCTGAATGTCAATCGGCTTATTTTCCAATTGTGTGACTGTTACGCCCAAAACCGCAGCAATTTCAGGAAGCAGCAGCCGTGCATAGTACTTACTGTCCGGTTCAGACAAAAAGAGGAGCATTTCCTCTGTATACGGCTTCATCGCTCATTAACCATTCTGGCAAGTTCGTTCTTATCCGTACCGATCGCATATTCATACATGAGATTTAGTTTTTCATTTTCAGAAAGCTGCATCAAACTGCTGATCTCCATGCCTGTATTTTCCGCAATTTCGTGCATACCGAGAATGAGTGTTCCTTTTCGCCACAGCTTTTCGATTTCTTCATACTGCTTATGTGCCGAAAGTTCGTCACTTGCTTCATAGCTTTTCATGGCATTGCATATTTCAGCTTGTATTTCTTCCGGAAATGAACGCAGGCTGTCAGTGAGAACGCCGAGAACATCTGCCGCTTTTCTTAAAGTTTCCATATTCATGATGATTCCTTTCTTGTTGCCCAATTGTAATACGTCTTGCCGTTAAACGCATTTTCCGCTACTTTTGGCATAACAATGGTCTTTCTGCCATTTTTGATATATGACGTTTCTTTACCGAAAAGCAGGGACTTCAACTGTCCCTCAGAAAGTTCCACGCCATACACTTTGGTAAGATTCATTCCGCATCGTGCGGAACAGTACCAGCCATACTTGCCCTTGATAACCGGCTTGCTGCACTTTGGACAATTCCCGATACTCGGCTGATTTTCACCAAAAGACACGGAATCATCAACAGAACCGTATTTACTTACAAGCACCGTCACAAATCGATTGATTTCATTCATGAAGCTGTCCGCAGAAAGACTGCCGTGTTCCACTTCAAGCAGCTTATTTTCCCAGTCGGCAGTCAGTTGTGCGGATTTGACCTCATCGGGCATGACACGGATCAGATTTCTGCCCTTGTCAGTAGAAATGATTTTTTTGCCGTCACGCTGAATATATCCGTGCTTGACAAGATTTTCAATGGTATTGGCTCTTGTTGCAGGTGTGCCAAGTCCTTTTTTCTCCGCATTTTCGTCAAAATCTTCTGCACCTGCGTGTTCCATGGCAGAGAGAAGCGTATCTTCGGTAAATGATTTCGGCGGAGATGTAAAGTGTTCTAATTTTGATGCCTTTGCTATAAAGTTCATACCATTTTCCAGATCGGGCAAACTTTTTTCATCGCTCTTTTCCGATTCTCCGATTTTGCCGTCTAACGCTTTCCAGCCGGATTCCAAAACAGTTTTGCCTGATGCGGTAAATTCCGTATTTTCACAGCTAAGTGTTACTTTTACAGCATCGTACTGATATGCAGAAGCTGAAGCACAAAGCAGACGGAGTGCAACGAGTTTCAGGATATTCTGTTCACCTGTTGCAAGTGTCGAAATATCACATTTCACGCCGCTTTCCGTTGGAATAATCGCATGATGTCCTGTGACCTTGCAGTTGTTGAAGACTGCCCTGAGATTCGGTTCTGCAACCGTTCCGAACCCAAAGTGTTCACTGATCGCAGGAATGAGAGCATAGGCGGTCTGTTCCATATCATCGGATAAATACTGAGAATCGGTACGGGGATAGGTGACCAGCTTTTTCTCATAGAGGGACTGCATATAGTCGAGTGTCTGCTGTGCCGTGTAACCGAACTTTTTGTTTGCTTCACGCTGTAAGGAGGTCAGGTCAAAAAGTTTCGGAGCGGATATGCTTCTGACCTCTTTCTTCACATCGCTTACCGTTACCGTTTTGCCATTGCAGAAAGATGCCAGCATATCCGCTGTGTTTTCCTCATCGATTCTTGCACTTTCTGCCGGGAATCCCATATCCAGAACGACCGTGTAATACTTCTGCTTGACGAAGTTTGCAATATCCGCATCACGCTTCACGATCATAGCGAGAGTCGGTGTCTGCACTCTGCCTGTATTCAGGTGGGCGTTATATCGCACCGAAAACAATCTGGAACCATTCATGCCGACCAACCAGTCCGCCTTTGCACGGCAGAAGCCTGCCTGATAGAGATTGTCATACGCAGAACTGCTTTTCAGCTTATAGAAACCGTCCCTGATTGCCGATTCTTCCAGTGAGGAGATCCAAAGCCTTTTCACAGGCTTTTGACACTTTACAAGATTGTATACATATCGAAAAATACATTCGCCCTCACGGTCAGCATCGGTTGCACAGATAATCTCCGTGATGTTTCTGTCATTCATAAGCTGCTTCAATACTTTGAACTGGTCCTTGGAACTTTCAGAAATCTTAAATTTCCATTCTTCCGGAATCATGGGGAGCTGTGCAAAACTCCATTTTGCCTCCCAATTTTCAGAATACTCATCTGGAAACTGCAATCCGACCAGATGACCAAAACACCAGCTGACAACATAGCCGTTTCCCTCTAAGCAGCCGTTTTTCTTGGTGTTTGCACCGAGAACCTTTGCGAGTTCTCGGCTGACCGAAGGCTTTTCGCCGATTACCAGAATACTCATACGAAATCATCTCCCATCTCATTGCTGTCACGAAGTGCCTTGTTGTATCCCTTTCCATAACCTTTGCGGTAAAAAATTGTTCCTGCAATTACGGTGGCTCCTGCCACTGCAACTGCACCGATTATTTTGCAAATCCTGTTCATGTAAATCTATCCTTTCAATATTTGATTGGAGTACCATAATTGATCTTTTTGATGCTCTGAATATTGTCAAAACTCAAACCATACCAGTTGTATGAGCCGTAGTTTCCTGTGAAAGAAACGCAGTCCGGCAAATATTCATCGGCATGGATAAACTCCACGATACACTTACCGTCACCGCCGAACGGGTGATACCAACGGTCACCCTTGCTGTCACAAATCTTTACGGTAAACTGTGTCCCGTTTTCCAGCGTGATGAGAAATCGGTCACCGCAGTATCCGAAGAAAGTTCCCATTGCACAGCAGTAATCACCGTATTCATCACGCATGATACCTGTATTGGTAACAGGATCGGGGACAGCACCCTGAATTGCCGAATAGGACGGATCTCTGGTCAGACCGCTTGCCCTTTCATAGGCGAAGCAATTCGTCCAGCCGTCTATGTAGTCAAATTCCTCAATCACTTCTACCGCTTCCGTTCTCTGTACCGTTGATGCAAGTAGGTTTCCGTCTGCATCGGAAAGTTCAAACGTGTATTCTGAATTTTCACGAAGTCCTGTTACATAGCAAAGGGTATTGGATTTGAACTCAAAATAGATGTTGTCCACATAGTCATCATTCACATTCTGTATTGCAGTCACGATATATTCCGTATTTGCATCACCGTTCCATTCTAGCTTGATACAGGATACGGAAATGGTCGCTGCCATCAGTGTAACAGCGTCTGTCTGTTCGTTTTCCGCATAAGCTGACGTTGTTGATTCTGCCGGTTTTGTACTTGTGGTAGTTGATCTTGGAACGGAATCCACCGGCATTGCAGATGTAATCTGTGTTGTTGCAGGAACGGCAATATCCTGTTCCTGCACATTCTGATTCAGATCATAATGACCGCTTCCCAGCATCACAAAGAAGCTTGTGCCGATAGAGATCAGTTTGTCGGATAACATTGTACTAATGGGCATTTCGTTCACCTCGGTTGATCTGAATAAGTGCCATTGTGAAAACGCCGATGCTTCCACCGATAATAAGACCTAATAGGAATTTAAGCATTCGTATTCTCCTTCGTTTTCTTTTTCATCATTTTCTGAAACTTCCGATATTTACGGGTATATTCATAGGAATCTCCGAATATATTCTGTGCTGCGGTGTACAGTTTTGGTCCATGTTTTCGGATGATCTCCAGTTCTTCTGTCACTCTGGGATTGTATGGACAGCCGACACAGCCCGTGCGTTTCAGTCCATATTCGGTATAGCACCGGGAATGCTGTATTCCATAGAATTCCTCATAGGCTTTCTTATCGCTGTCCGTGTACCAGAATACAGGACGATAAGAATTGCAGCCTTTGGATTTGCTTTCGGAAAAACACGTTTTATAGCTTGCAGAACGAATTCCGCCCTCTGCCTTTCGCACACCGATAATTTCAAGGTCTGCATCGTATTCTTGAATCAGAAGCTTTGCAGGTTTTTTCTTAGCGTACTCACAACATTTGTTAGAGATTTTGAAATCCGGCGGATTTGCCATCATAAACTCTTTCAGCCAACTGTTTCTGCCGATAGAAAAGCGGCTCATTTTTACAACACCGTTTTCCGGTGAGTAATAGGCATTACACCACCATTGCAGAGCGATCTTGCAGTTCGGATATTGCTCCAACAATTCCGGTAACGGCTTGTCTTCCCATTGAAATCCATGCTGCTGTAACCGCATGATCTGTTCGCTGACGTATTTGGAGAGAAAGGGCTGACCGTATTCCTTACAACAGACTGGAATTGGCTTGCAAGCCTTGATCCGTTCGATTTCGATGCCATACTTCCTTTCCAGATCGTTGAGATGTTCTTTTGTGGCACGGTATTCCAGTCCGGTATCAATCCAGAAGTAGCGGACTTTCTTTTTTTCATCGACATTCTGTATCACATCAAGCACAATATCGCTGTCACTGCCTCCGCTGATACTACAAAGCGGTGTGTGGGAACGGGAGAGAACGCTGACCGCCTTGGCGTAGCCGTCAATAATGGCAAAATTTTGGGTATCGAGAGAAGATTCAAACGCTTTCGACATTTTTCAATCCTCCCAAGATATGTGCAATCACATCTACTGTCCAGCCATTGCCGATACACTTATACCGCTGTGTATTGCTGATTCCTGCGGTGTAGTTGTCGGGCAACGTCTGTAAACGTTCTGCTTCCACAGGTGTCAATTTACGGATCACATAATCACCGTCCGGCAGGTCTATCTTGTAAAGCCCGGTTTTTGCACCCATACCGCCGCCGTTTGCCGTCATTGTGACCGATTTGCCGCAGACAGAATAAATCCGCTGTCCTTGACCGCCGTTGCCAATCTGACCAATGCGAATGGGAACGGCGATCTTCTGACGGCTTTTTTCTGCTTTGTAAACCGGAAAAAGGTTTGTTCCAGCCTTGTAGTAAGTTGCAGGAATGGTATGGGATTTGCCGTTTACCGTTTCCACAGGGACATCCACCATAGTACGCTGCTTTCGTTCCAAAGTGTTATGAAAAGCGGCACCCTGATAGCTGGCTGTGACACAGTGGCTTTTATTCTGCCAAGAAATGCCGTTTTCCAGTACATCCTGTAGCAGAATGCCTTTGTCCACAGGCTGTGTAACATGAGGAATATTCGTCCAGTAAAAACGCTTTCGGTGCTGTCCTGACACCAAGGAAGAATTGATAACGATTGGCTCAACACCAAGTGTTCTGGAAATCTCATCTTTGATATTCCGGTGAATGGAATGGTTATTCTCATAGAGAAAATACCGGCACTCTGATTCCTGCAACGCTCGGACATATTCGTTGAAAAGTTTGAACCCTTCGCCGTTGCAGGAAGTTTCTCTGCCTTGTTTTGCAATTGACCAGTATGTACAAGGTGAACCGCCCAAAAGCAGATCATATCCCTTGAATTTTCTGAAATTACCGTCAAACACATTTCCGTGATGAACGATTTCAGGATGATTTCTGCTTGAAACCGTTATGGCATATTTGTCAATTTCAAAAGCATCATAGGCTTCCACGGGAATGCCTGCACGTTCCAGTGCCACCATTCCGCAGGAGATTCCGTCAAAAAGGCTCAGTACCCTCATACTTCATCGTCCTCATCTGTCACACTGCCGTAGTCATCGTCATAATCTTCCTCAAAGTCCTCAGCACCGGTATTTTTCTTCTTGCCGAATTTGCCTTTTTTCAGCACAAGAACAGCACCGCCGATCACAGCCAGTACGCCGACTCCAATAAGAATGAGTGTATTGTTGTTCATAGACGAAGGCTGTTTGGTGGTGGCTTTTTCTTCTGCACGCTCTGTTTCACCGGTGGCTTCTTCCTCACGGTCAGAAACATCAGCCGTCACACCGCCGTTGGTGGCTGCATCCGCATATTTCTTTGCCTGTTCCGCAGGATCTTTTTCTTCTTCTCCCTCATTGCCTGCATAGAGCAGAGAATACAGATCGAAATCGTCTACCTTTGTAAGTGATAAATTAGGACACCATATCCAAAACAGCTTAAAATCGGTAAAATAACAATGATGTTTGAAATGACCGAAAGGACGGATTATGATGATTGATGCACTTTACAACTATCGCCAGGGTGATATTCACTCTGCTGAGTTCTCGGACGAGTTTAACAAGCTCTGCATACCCTTTGAGGAGTCGCTGACCGAAGCCCAGCTCACTACCTTCCACAAGCTCCTCGACTGCGTGAGCGATACTGCCGCTGCTGAGATGAGAGCTGCTTACAAGGTCGGGTTCAAGGACAGCGTGGCTTTGATGAAGGAACTTCAGGACTAATTATTATAAAATGCAAGACTAAAGAGATATGTCATCCATGAGATGGCATATCTCTTATTCTTTGAGGGAAACCACTGACCAAATAGCCTGTATAGTTACATCTCTGAAAAGTAGGGCGGTATGCACAAATTCCGAAAACGCTATCGGCATTTTGCTGAACAATGTGCCAAAGTCGTTGTTTTTTACCGCAAGGTATTGACAAATCTGTTTTCACTGTGTATAATGGATATATACAGTAAATTCAGAATAAACAGCAGTGACAAAGCAAGTTGAAAGGAGGTTGTTGGCTTGGGGAAGTTGATGATATTTATAGATAACAAAAGTGGTATGCCAATATACGATCAAATATACACGCAAATTAAGAACCATATAATCAGCGGTGAAATTGCTGAGGACGAACCGCTGCCGTCAATTCGTGCGCTGGCTAAAGATCTTAGGATAAGCGTTGTAACAACCAAACGAGCTTATGAGGAATTGGAGCGTGAGGGGTTTATTTACACACAGCCTGCCAAGGGTAGCTTTGTAGCTCCAAAGAACATAGAGCTTATAAAGGAACAAAACATGAAGAAAATTGAAGAAATACCTCGTCCTTTATTACTACTGCCTGCACCGTCCTCAAGTCTGTCATCTGCCTGGTCGGCGGCGGTGTTGTCCCGATGGATGCTGAGGAGCGCGCCGGGCGGGAGGCC
>ERZ837487.167-NODE-167-length-95216-cov-6.615315_pt1 | contig 95216 bp, 76 predicted proteins | sample MGYA00519911_ERZ837487 | MGnify/ENA primary metagenome ERZ837487 (study PRJEB31850, sample SAMEA3708818) | human gut metagenome | biome: human gut; feature: human-associated habitat; material: faeces | place: China | collected 2014 ... | reverse complement strand
GTCGGCGGCGAAAGCCGTCTCCTACTCGATCTTATGGAAAATAAAAAGAAATATTTTATCTGGTTTCTATACAGACCCGCTCGTAAGGCGGGTCGGTGAAAACAAAGTGGGAATGGTGGACGGTGGGTTTCTACACAGACCCGCTCGTAAGGCGGGTCAATGACCATGTAGCAGATCTTCGCGACTTTATGGTTTCTATACAGACCCGCTCGTAAGGCGGGTCTAACCGACTTTTACCGAGAGATGGGCTTAAGAGTGTTTCTATACAGACCCGCTCGTAAGGCGGGTCGGGGTGGTATCCAGATCCCAAGGCGTTTATACGGTTTCTATACAGACCCGCTCGTAAGGCGGGTCGAATAGAATTTTTTAACGAGTGTATTGCGATTGTTTCTATACAGACCCGCTCGTAAGGCGGGTCATTCACCCCAACCAGCTCCTTTAGCACCAGTTATGTTTCTATACAGACCCGCTCGTAAGGCGGGTCTTATGTAAAAATATAGACATAGAAGTTATTGAATTGTTTCTATACAGACCCGCTCGTAAGGCGGGTCTATAAGCCAATATACCAATAATACGAAAGGGGAAGTTTCTATACAGACCCGCTCGTAAGGCGGGTCAAAAGGAAACTTATTTTTCTGGGACTTGATAACTGTTTCTATACAGACCCGCTCGTAAGGCGGGTCACAAAAGTGCCAGGATCGAAAACCTATGCAATCGTTTCTATACAGACCCGCTCGTAAGGCGGGTCTAGACGTAAAAGGACATGTTAATTTATCATCTTGTTTCTATACAGACCCGCTCGTAAGGCGGGTCAGCGAAGTTGTACAAACAGCTTCGCAAGTTGAAGGTAATGGTTTAGTGAAATCCGCCATTTTCAGCGTTGAATGTTCAATAACGTTCTCATTATAGCAATAATTCTGTACAATTTTAAGTCTGCTATTTTGGTAAATTATACCAAATTTGAGTGCGATTTTTATGTGTACATCCGGTTATAAATCGATAATTGCATCCTGACTCGGCTCCACTGATTGCCGTCTCCCCAGGATTTTTAGGTCGGCATGATACGACTTGCCGAGCTTGTAAATTCGGATGGAGTCCGTCTCAGGATCGATGATGGAAGACAATGCATCCATCAGAGTGGTCAGTTTCGGAGAATCCGCATTAATTTCAAATACCGAATTCTGTACACGCAGGCCATACCTTTCACAGGCTCGCGCCACCTTTGCCAGGCGTTTCTGTCCTTTTGTGGTTTCTGTATTGATGTCATAGGTAAGTAAAAGATACATTTCATAACCTCCAGCAATACGGTGGGTAATCCATGATATCTCCACGGATTACCTGTGCCAGCAGTTGTGCCTGCAGGTATACAAAGTATTTTTTTGCATAATATTTGTTCTCGATCGGATAAAGTTCCTTTTCCTCAAGACTGTCCTGCCATAGCTTCAGAATTTTTTTTCGAGCCTCATCCTTCAATTTGATCTGCTCCCCGAAGCGTTCGAAATCCTTAGACTGAATCTGCTTTCGGTTAATCATTGTGATTACAAAATGATCCACGAAACACGCTCTGAACTCTTCCACCAGATCACATGCCAGAGATAATCTTCCCGGTTGCATCGTGTGAAGATATCCGAGATATGGATCCAGACCAAAGGTCTGCAAAGCAGACGCACAATTCAATGTCAGAAGTGTATACAGGAATGATAATACGGCGTTACAGTTGTTTTCCGGTGGATGTTTCGAGCGCTTTTCAAATTTCATTGCCGAATCATGTACCTTCAGCATTCGATCGAATACTGAAAAATACTCGCTTGAGCCTTGTCCTTCAATGCCGCGTATCGTATCGACATCGGCTGCATCCTTTAGCTTTGCGACGAGTGAAGCCATATTTGAGATTACATGATTCAATGCTTCTGCATCTGCGGCATCTGCATTGACCAACGCACTCTTCAACTGCTCCATCTCATTCACCAGCTTCCCAAGAACGAAGTTTTTTACGATCTCCGCTTTCTTATCCTGCTCATAGAGGAGATGCTGTTGGTGCCTTAAAAGAACATTTCCAACCTGAATGCCTTGTAGAGATCCATAATATTTTCCGAACAGAGATACATAAGACACGAGGATTTTATGCTCACTGCAGTAATTCACGAAATATGCCGTAACCGTTGCATTTCCAAAGATGATGATCTGCTGAATGATGGAAGCCGGAATGCGTATTTTTGTCTCATCCTGATCCGAGCTGATCATAAATGTGTCGTGCTCGCAGTGAATATAGCTGTCCGACGAAACATAGAGTATCTTATTCAATGTGAACATAATGATCCCATATCCTTTCCAGATATTTTTTAGCCATGACACTTTTCGGAGCGCAGATTTCATATAACGAACAGTGCGGGCATCGCTTACGGTATTCCGGAAGAATGGTCTTCGGATCCTGGAGATAGGCTCTTATCCCATCCACAGCCTCAAGCACCTGTTGCCGAAGCGCCGCATCAAAACGTATTTGTCTCCGAACCTTCTGGCCAGTGTAGTAAACGTATCCTTCTTCGATGTTAGTCTGAAACATTTCCTCTAAGCACAACGCCTGTGCCATGAGCTGAAAGTTGTATTCTATCTCATCTCTACTTTTTCCATGCTTGTATTCGATCGGGCAGATTTTATAGGTGCCATTCAGGAAATCAATATAAGCACCCTCTTCACTTTCGGTAAATTCAATACTGTCACAGATTCCATGCATCTGATATTTCTCAGAATTCACCGCAAGGCGTGTCACCTTAACGAGAGGACCCCTTTTTTCTATAACAGGCTGATCTACTCGTTTATGTTCGAGACGGCCCTCAACAAGAGAACCGTTCTCTATATTGTTCTGCTCAAAAACGCGAAGATAAAATCGTCTTCTACAGTACGCATATTCCGAAATCCACGAAATAAGGATTGAATTGTCTTCCATTATCTTAACGAGATATCAAGATTCTCGTACTGGCCCATGTGATCGGCATCATACCACTCTACCGGCTCAAATGGATAGGATTTGAATCCAACACGAACACCATTTGGAACGGCTGACACGTTCAGACCGATCTCGTAATCATCATACTTCCGAGGGAATGCGACATCTTCCTTCTTCTTTACGGTCAGAAGTTCGAACAACTTATGTGCCGGTGCACAGCCCAACATAGCTTCCTTTTCATTCTGTTCTTTGTTTTCCGGAGCCTGTGTTCCCACATGTTTGAAGATAATCAGCGGACCGACAACCGACATGCCCTCCTTTGAAGATGAAATATCATGATTATACATCTGGATAATCGCCTCGAACAGCTTGTTCAGATCATCCTCTGTGAAACCATTTTTCTTTGCCAGACACGCACTTGCAGAACCACGTACCAGATACAGTCCATATGGAATGAACTGCTTTGTACCCATCGTGCGCTTCTTATCATCTGAAAGCTTCTGATCCGCCGCCTTATATTCTTCCAGCGTGCTATAATCACCACCATCCGTATAGCACATACGGGTCACAGTAATACTCTTCGGCTGAATCGGATCAATGGAAAAATTGCATCCTGTCAGCTGAACCGCACCTCTGACCTGCCCGGCATTCCGACCAGTACTTAATACACCGCCGAATGTCCGGACATCCCAATATCTGTTCGTCATATAATCTTCCGCTTCAGATACCTTTGTGTTTACGAAATTCTTCGGAAATGCAGTAATTTCATTCACTGCCAGTGCGCTCTCCGCAATCTTTTCATTAATACTTGTGCCCTTCTGCATGAGAATCTGCATGGTTTCATCCGTTCCATATGCATCCTGAATATAATTGCGAATACGACGTTTTAATGCAACATCCGTGATATATCCAAGTTCAGTATCCTCATCCTGTCTCGGCAGATTGCCCATATCGGGATCACCATTCGGATTGCATCCGCTCGCTTCTACCAGAAACATAAATTCATATCTGTTGCTTAAAATATTACTCATTACGATTCTCCTTTTCTAAAATAGGCGCTCTCATACTCGTGGCTTTCGTCGTTAGATGCAGTGCGCCAAAATCACGAGGCGGCGTGGTCGCCTGCGGTTTTTACACTACATAGGCCAAATTCTTATGAAAGGTGATTGATTATGCTTCTGATTTCTCCGAACTGCCATTCTCCGAATCATCCTGTTTGGAGACATCCTTCTCAGAATCATTCTTCTTAGAGTTCTCGTCCCGTGTAAAAAATGCCTGACGTTGCTGTGAATATCCGAGGTCAAATGCTCCCTGCTCCTGAATGGTAAAACGTTCCGGGAATTCCGTGCCGATCTTCCCTGCAATCTCCGCAAATAAGCGTTCCATGACAATCTTTTCTCCTGTAGACAGTTTCCCAAGGTAATGCTCCTTCAGTCCATTGACCATAGCAAATGTACGTGCTGGTGACTGCTTGACAGCACGGTAATACCGTTCTGCTATCGTAACGTTAAGCTTGTCGTTCGCAGAACGTTCCTGGATTCTCACCATTGCCGCAAACCAGCGGCCACACTGGTATCCGATGCTCTTTGCATCTGTGTTTAATGTTGTATTCATATCTTCATATCCTTCCCGAAGCAGACAGGCCTTTACCGTTTGCAGTAAAATCCGGCTGCTCCTTCTTTCATCCTTAAACTGCTGCTTACATACATAGTACCGTGTGAGCTGCTCTGATGCGTTCCTCAGAAACACTTTCGGAATTTTCTTTCCAAGCAGCATAGCTTTTGCCAGGTTCCGCTTATCCGGGCCATATTCCGCGTCAATTTCTTTCTGGAGATCCTTCGCATTCTTATGCCGCAGGCACTGAAACAGTATCGCATAGATATTTCCAAGTGTATATACTGCCGTTCCGGACACTTTGTCGTCTACCCATACCGTATCGGTATATGAGGAATCGGCATACCACCTTTGAAGTGAATCATAGAGTTCCTTATAAGTTCCAAAGTATTCATGCGAAAGAGATACTCGGCCCTTATCCGGAAGATTGTACTCTACGATGTGGTACTGGCCCTGGTCCTCCAGTGCACGTACATCTACGCCTGTAAAAACAGCTTGTAATACATTCTGGTACTGTTTTTCCCGTTCAGCTTCCGCCTCGTTAACGTCTTTTTTTGACCTGCGGCGCTGCATCCTGGCTTTGGTAATGAGATCCTCAGCGTCTTTTCGATCATACCAGTAGATCAGTCCGAAATCACGGTCGTTATTCGTGTCCGTATCCAGTAAATGTTTTAACCCTGCATTGATGGCATCCGCTTCTTCCTGCGACATTGGGCAGGCAACCCCATTCACACATCCATAGGACACAAACGAACAAGCTTCTCCGGATACCTTTCGATGCTGATTTGAATATAACGGGAATCCGGTGCCGGCCGCCTTTGCTGTGTTCTTCGGAAATTTATCCATGATCGGACTCACCGTCTGCCCACTTAACGCAGAAATCACCGTTTTTTCATGCGCTTTTTTAGGACTGCGTTCTTCTGCATATCGGTCAAACCATTCTTCCCAGTCGGTTGCATGTTCAGCATTGGCAGCATCGATACGGAAAGAAATATAATCGGCATTTTTTATTCCTGCATTCGTAATGTCCTGCTGAATACGATCATGAAAGACTGCATCCTCTGTTGTTTTTTTCAAAAATGCCCAGATACTGCTTAACGTTTCTGCGTGCTGAGCGCCTTCCTCCATCTGCGTCATAAAGCCATCATGCTTTGTCTGTGTCGTAGGATTCGCATCCTCTGTAGGAAACATAAACTGGTACTTTTCACAGATGATCCCTGGCTTTGAATCGGTAATGTGTGGGCACCACACTCGCTTTACTTCATCATTTGGAATCTTCTCAAATCCCTCATAATCTCCAAGAGAAGACAGCCGGATGTAACCCTTGATCTGCTTTTCTTTCCGGAATTTCGGAAGAGCTAAATTATGTACTTTTGCATATTCATAAATCGGCTTATACATAGGTATCTCCTTCCGGTTTAAAGATTTCAAAGCTGTCATATGGCGGAACATCGATGCATCCATGAATCATTCGTGGATGATAATAAGAAGCACGAATGGTATTTCCGTTTTTCTTTGCTGTATTCAGTGGCTGATTTTTACGAATATCAAAGATATCATACAGCATGATACCGAGATCTTCACTTTTATCGATTGGCTGCTTTTCTTCATCTACAGGTGAAAAGAATGCGATGCACTCCTTTGTTCCAAGGAACGGCTGGTAAAAACATTTTCCGCCTTTCAAGCGCTGCTCAAATTCGTGCTTGATTTTTCTGGGATCTGTGCCGTTGATCGGAATCATTTCTGCAGTGATACGATAATATACATCCCGAAGATACTCAGCACCTCTCTGTGTGTGGTTGTCTTCTACCGTAATCGGGTTATGTTTTAAATCCGCCTTTCTGGTTACTTCGTTTCGACGAATCATGAAACGGGTTCCTTCACGGATCACCTGAATCTGGCGAATCTGATAGTAAAACTCTGCAGGCTTCATGTAAATGGCGCACAGCGCGCCTCTTGCGGCAGATGGCGTAATTACTGGATATGTCCGCCTTTCCACTTTTGATTCCGACTGCGTAAAGGAAGCAATATCGCCCCACAAATCAACTGTTACAGTCGGAAATGAATTTTCAGACATCAAACATCCCTCCTTCTTCTGAATCTTCCTTTGTCTTCAGTCCTGTTTTTTTATCATAGATTTCATCCATATCTGCAATGTACCAGTTCACTAAAACCGCCTGGCCCGGCGCATACAGAGATAGTTGATGGCAATGCGTCTTAATATAGTCCAATGATTTACCGTTTACAGTAACGCTTACGGTAAGTCCATGATGTGCATACAGTTCCTTTTTCGTCAGCGTGTAATTCTGATTCGACAGGATATTCACCAAAGCATCGAATTCATCCATCCTCTTTTCATACGGAACGATGACGTTGCACTGATTTCTGTCCGAAATCAGCTGATAGGCTTCAGACATTCCTTTCAGATCACACTCATTTTCCGCATCTCGAATCGGCTTTTTATCATATCCATGTATGCTGTCTCCGCTGTACAGCTTCTGGTAGTATTCCCGGATATCCTGGAGACTGTTTGTGTTCAATCTCTTGTCCGGATGGTTCATGACCATATAATAGGTAATATCTGCCTCGTTATGGTAAGCCTCCGATGGGAAATCATAGGTACCGTTCTGATCGCTTCGGAAAACAAGCATTTCGCCCTTTTGTCTGGTTCCGTTTCGATTGATTCGACCAGCCGTCTGAGAAATTGCCGTCAGAGATGCATATTCTCTGGCTCCGGCTGGGAAATCGAAATCCACACCAGCTTCAATACACTGTGTACTAAGGAGATAACATGGCATTCCATCTTTAAGTCGTGCAGCAACATCCCGGATCACCTCTTTTTTATGTCCCGGGCACAGACGACTGCTGAGATAAAAGACCTGCTCCGCCTCGAATTTTTCTGAAAAACTTTTATATAGATGAAGAACCTTATTTGTCGTGTTGGAAACGCATAATGCCTGTGGATACCGACAAAGGTTATCTCGAAGCGCCTCTACTGACCATTCCTGATCGATAGAAAATGTGACATCTGTTTTCTTGGTTTTCTCATAATCCCGATACAACGCAGCTGGATCTTCGATGATTTCTGAAGCCAAGAAATCCTTCAGGGCATTCCGATACTGGTATGCCGGCTGGGTCGCCGTTGAAAGCACCACCGTCGTTCGATACTGCTTCGGCAGTGCCGTCAGAGTTTTTATCGTAATATCCGTAAATTCGGAACCCAAAGTCTGCGCTTCATCGAAAACCACAACCGCATTTGTAATTTCATGCAGCCGCCGAAGATCCGATGCCTTTGCAGCCTGAAGTGTCTCGAAAAACTTGACGCTCGTCGTGACGATAATCGGACTGTTCCAACGGTCCGCATACATTCGGACCTCATCCGGATACTCAGTCATGCTGTCATCTTCCAGTACCACCTCATCTCCAAAGATTTTACGATACGTCTCTGTATTCTGTGTAGTAATAGAAAGGTACGGAAGGACGATCAGAATTCTTCGCAACCCATGCGTTTTCGCATGCGTCAGGGCGAACTGCATCATGGCCAGTGTCTTCGCCGTTCCAGTCGGTGCTGTCAGGGTATAAAGTTGAATCTTTCGATGCCCTGCTTCTGCGGCATCATGGTAGACCCGGTTTCTAAGCTGATTCATTTCGTTTTCCGGATCCGTACTCTGAACGAGCCTCTCATGGTAATCAGAAAGCTGCTTTAAAAGCGCATCTGGGTCCAGGCTCCGATCTTCGACCGTTTTCGCATATTCCGGATCCTCAAACGCTGCTGTCGAGCTGTAATCCGCGTCCACCAGACAAGACTGCATCATCCGGACAAAGAGCATCTTTTCGGCATTAGACATCGCTTCTGTGTCTGGCATGTCCTGCTTCGTAAGCGGAAGGATCAGATGGTTTTCTTCGATAAAATCAAGAATCGTTTGATACTCTTCCTCGCTCGAAAGGGCATTCTGCTTTCCTCGGTCATCTGTAAATGCCAGATCATAATGATCCGGCAGTGGATAGACGCCGTCAAATCCTGGATCCTTAAATTCTCCCCGCAGGATTGAATGATGCGCGTTCAGGCAGTTACAGATCATAAGATAGATGAAATCGTCATCGCAGATACTATGATCAGCCAGGTCTGCATAGCACTCAGCTGATACCACTGCATGATCAATCTTTTTTAACTGCCGTTGCAACACTTTTTGGAAGCGCTCTGTGTGTTTTCCAACATCGTGCAAAAGTCCGAGCTGAAGCCCCAATTTTCCATATCCGAATTCAGATGAAAACTGTTCCGCCAGCTTTCCGGTTTTTTTCAGATGATCGATTAGAAGTTCTTTGTGATCTTTATTCAGATGTGCATAAAACTCCATGTTTTTTCCTTTCTGGTATCCATTTCGTCGATATTATCCGATTGAGATCCATGCATTGTCTCTCATCAACCATTTATTGAGGCGACAGTATTTTACACTGCTGGTATTTTCAACCATTAATTGCGGCTAGTCTATTTTTTTCTCTTCTTTAATTATATCAAATTTTGCTTTAATTTTTAAGCTATTTTTCCATAATACAAATATAATAAAAAAACACAAATCTCATCAAATTAAAGACTATATTGTAAAACGAAAAAGCACCGCAGGAAAAGCTATATAGAATAAGCCTTTCTGCGGTGTTTTTTCAAATATCACTGTCAAAGACAGGAGTATCCCTCTATTTGGACAAATATCCAGGCACATATCATCAGGAATGCAGTGCCTTAAAAATCTTCTCGGATGTGATCGGCAGTTCGCGGATACGGACGCCTGTCGCATTGGCGACTGCGTTGGCAATAGCCGGGGACGGCGTATTGATGACGATCTCACCGATGGATTTGGCACCAAACGGACCGGTCGGCTCATAGCTGCTCTCAAATTCCACACGAATGGTTCCCACATCCATACGGCTTGGGATCTTGTACTGCATAAAGGAATTCTCTGCCAGAACACCCTTGGAAGAATATGTCACATCCTCAAAAAGTGCCATGCCGATTCCCTGGGCCAGTCCGCCCTCCGTCTGGATACGGGCCAGGTTCGGGTTGATGACCGTACCACAATCTACTACCGCTACATAATCGATCAGCTTTAACTCGCAAGTTTCCTTATCAATCTCGATCTCCGCAATACCCGCCATATATGGAGGCGGAGAAATAGGGGATGTCTGAGTATCGCTGGCCATCAGGCTCTCATCAGAGAAGCACATGATCTTATTGCCGATGTCTTTTAATGAAATGGATTTGCTGCCATCCTCATTGGACACGATTTTTCCATCAAATTCCAGTTCTTCCGGCGCACACTCTAAGTAAACTGCCGCACGTTCAATGATCTTCTTTCTTAATTTCTCACAGGTTCTCACTACTGCCATACCAGTCAGATAGGTGGTACTGGAAGCATAGGAACCAGAGTCATATGGAGAAATATCGGTATCAACTCCATGAACCACGATATCGTCAACGGAACAGTCCATACAGTCTGCCGCCATCTGGGCCAGGATCGTATCGCAGCCGGTTCCCATATCAGAAGCGCCGATCATCAGACTGTAAAATCCATCGTCATTCACCTTCATGGCCACAGACGCCACATCAATGCCGCTGATGGAAGACCCCTGCATCGCCATCGCCATACCGACCGCACGGATCTTGCCATTGCCCATATCGCGGCACGGATACTTCTCATCCCAGCCGATCATCTCCTTAGCCCGGTTCACGCAACGGTTTAAGGCACAGCTTCTGGCAGTTTCCCCATAGTACGCAGGCATCACATCGCCCTCTCTTACCATGTTTTTCTCACGAAGAGCGCTTGGGTCCATCGACAGTTCTTTAGCCAGCTCATCTACAATGGATTCCACTGCAAAAATTCCCTGGGTCGCACCGTAACCGCGGTACGCACCTGCAGACATATGGTTGGTATAGACCACATCATAAGCAAAACGGTGGGCTTCCAGACGGTATAACGGAATGGACTTGTGTCCAGATAAACCTACGGTTGTTGAACTGTGCTCGCCATATGCTCCGGTATTGGATAAGGTATACACATCCAATGCGCGAATGGTACCATCCTTATTGGCACCGATCCGCACGGTCACTTCCATCTCATGACGTGGAGAGGATGCAATCATGGATTCGTAGCGGCTGAAGATCATCATAGCTGGTTTTCCTGTCTTCCAGGTTACAATAGCCGGATACATCTCCATCACTACCGTCTGTTTCGCGCCAAAACCACCTCCGATCCTCGGCTTGATCACACGGATCTTGGACTTACTAGTATGGAGGGCATGGGCCAGAATACGGCGCACATGGAAGGTAACCTGGGTAGATGCAACCACATTCAGGCGATCGTAAACATCCATGTATGTGTAAGCACGGAATGTCTCCATCATAGCCTGCTGGTTCGCCTTGGTGTGGTAAGTTCTGGTAAGAACCACGTCACTGTCCTTCATCACCTCATCTACATCCCCGTGCTCATCCAGTTCATGGGCACAGAGATTCCGCTTATTATCTGCTCCTGTCGGGAAATTCAGATGCCAGTCTTCCTCTGGATGTACCAGGATCGGATTATCTTTCGCCGTATGGAAATCCAGTACCGGTTCCAGCACCTGATAGTTCACTTTCAGCATCTTTAATGCTTTATCAACGGCTTCTTCCGTTTCACCTGCCACAATAGCAACCGGATCTCCTACAAAACGTACCCGTCTGTCCAAAATATAACGATCATAAGGACTTGGCTCCGGATAAGTCTGTCCTGCCAGAGTAAAACGCTTTTCATGCGGAACGTCTTCCCATGTTAAAATGGTAACAATTCCAGGAACCTTTAAGGCCCTGGTCTTATCTACCGTCTCGATCAGAGCATGTGCATGAGGGCTTCGCAGCACCTTCACTACCAGGCAGTCCCTCGGAGCCAGATCCCGGGTGTAAACCGGTTTTCCTGTAACCAGCGCCATGGCATCTTTCTTCATAGTCGGCGCGCCGACTGCGTGAAATTTCACTTCCATTTATCTGGTCTCCTTCCTATGCAGATACTTATGAACCGCCCGGAGCTGTCCCATATAACCTGTGCAACGACATAAATTACCCTCTAAATACTCCCGGATTTCAGCCTCAGAAGGGTTCACAAGCTCCCGTTCCATGGCAAGCACATTCATAATAAATCCCGGGCTGCAGAAACCACACTGTTCCGCACCTTCGCCTGCCAGAAAACGACCAAATTCCCCTGCCTCTTTTTGAAGTCCTTCTAAGGTCGTGATATGCTGTCCGGCCGCTCTTGCCGCTAAGACAGAGCAGGAAAGCACTGGTTTTCCTTCCATCCATACGGTGCAAAGGCCACAGTTAGTCGTCTCACAGCCACGTTTGACACTGTAACATCCATGTGCCCGCACCAGATCCAGAAGCAGAGTATCTGCCTGGATCTCTGTCTTTACAGATTGTCCATTTAAAAAAAACTGAATCTCCATCACTGCAGTCCTCCTTCTTCTTTTGTCCGGATCTCATCCACCAGGCGGCGGATATAGATCTGTGCCAGTGCTTTCCGGTATTCCGCACTTCCACGCAGATTGGTTCCATAACGATACTGATCTGCGATTTTCTCTGCCAGTTCCTCTGCTGATCCCCCATCTGCCTCTGTCACAAGAGATGCTCTGGCTGGTCTTGCACCAACTGCCGTATACCAGGTATCATCCTTCTTTGCTGCCGCCACAGCGATCAGTGGAAAATCCGTCTCTGTCCGTCTCTGAGTCACATAAGCAGCCTTTCTTCCATCCTTCTTAATGATGATCCGCACCAGGATGTCGTTATCATAAGGCATATTCGCATATTCTGTCAGGGATATCCTTCCTGCCTTATAAAGCTCCACTTCCGTATCCAGAACCAGAAGTGCCGTCAGGACATCAGAAAAACCATATCTTCCATACAGGCTGCCACCGACTGTTGCGCCATTACGAAACTGCACTCCTACAATGTGACGTACCATCTCTCTCATAAGTCCATCAAAATACCGATTCAGATCAGTATACGTTTCCAACTGTCTTAAGGTACACATGCATCCGATCTGGAATTCATTTTCCGTCTCCTCAATCTGGTTCAGACCGAGACCAGACAGATCAATGATGGTTCCCTTCTGAAAAGAAGACATCTTTAGCCACATCATACCGCCGACAATTTTATTACTTTTCTTCTGGTTCAGCTCATACGCTTCTTCCAGACTTTCTACCCGTCTGTACTCTCTTGCCTTAAACACGACCCTTTCTCACACTCCTTTATTTATTTCTTGAAAACCAGTTATCAAACACTGCCCTGGCAATCGGTGCCGCTGCAGCCCCTCCGGAACCTCCTTCTTCTACGATCACGCTGACTGCCAGCTGGGGATTCTCCGCAGGTGCATACCCGGTAAACCAGGCATGGGTTTCTTTCCCTGTCTCAAATTCCGCTGATCCGGTCTTTCCAGCAACCGTATACTGGTCATTTTTTAATTTTGAACCGGTTCCTTCTGTCACAACAGCTCTCATCATAGTTCCGAGAATCTCTGCCTCTGATGCTGTCATCAGATTCCCATATGCCTCCGGCGTAAAGGCTTTTACCATCTCACCTGCCGCATTTACCACATGATCCATCAGATACGGTTTCATCAACGTTCCTCCATTGGCAATGGCTGCCGTGATCATGGCGCTGTGCATCGGCGTAATCTGGGTTTTCCCCTGCCCAATGGCTGTCAGAAGGATCTGCCAGGTATCATCCTGTGCTGCTTCTGTAAATACACTTTTACTGTAGGATAGCGGAACCGGAAGGTTCTGGTCATATAGCAGTTCCCTGGTTGTCCCAGACAGCTTTTTCTGATCCAGCATCATTCCTATGTCAGCAAAAGCGCCGTTGCAGGAGTTGGCAAATGCCTCCTCCAGATTCTGGCTGCCATGAGCCGTCTTATGGTAACACTGAATGGTATAATCTCCCTGTTCCAACACCCCGGTACAGTCATAATGAAAATTCCGGTATTCTTCTGGATATTCCCGCATAAACTCCAAAAGGGTAATGATCTTAAAAGTAGATCCAGGTGGATACACCCCCTGCGTTGCCCGGTTTAAAAGCCTGGACTCTGAATCTGTCCGCAGGGAATCCCACTGGTTCTGCACCTGATTCGGATCATACGCTGGTTTGGAAACCATCGCCAAGATCCGTCCCGTATCCGGCTCCATGACCACTACCGCACCTTTCCGGTCTCCCAACGCATCACTGGCAGTTTTCTGAAGCTCCAGATCAAGCGTTGTATACAGATCGTCTCCCGGATTCTTCTGTCCAGAGAACTCCCGCATCACCTGTTCCATCAGATTGATATGGGAAGAAAGCATATAGAAATTGCCCTGGGCCTCTAATCCCGTCTTTCCCATGGAGGAATAACCTATCACATGGGCAAATAGATCTCCATACGGATAACTGCGGAGCTCTGTTCCATCTTCCTGCTGCTGCGTCTGGGCCAGGATCTGGCCATCGCTGCTTAAAATATCACCCCGGATCACCCGGTCTGCAAAGCTGTCCAGACGGGAGTTATAGGTATTATTGATGATCTCATCCCGTTTCTGTGAAAGGAAAAAGCCCTCATACCCGATCATACAGAGAAATAAAAATACAATCACATAAGTAAAACGAAGGATCTCCCGATTGGATTTTTCAGAAGGAGAAAGGGTCTTTTTCTTCTTTTTAGCTGTCATACCCGTCTTCCTCCTCTTCACTTCGTTTCAGAATATAAAGTCCCTGCATCACGCCAAACATCATAAAGGTACTTAAAACAGAGCTTCCACCGTAGCTGACTAATGGAAGTGTCACTCCTGTGGAGGGAATGAATTTGATTGCTCCGCCCACAGCAAGAAATACCTGGGTAATGTAAAGCATTCCAAAGCCAAAAGCGATCAGCTTATAAAAAAGCGCCTGCATCTTACACGCCATCATCATAAACTGTAAAAAGCAGCCTAAACAGATCAATAACAGGCACAGGGCAAATACAGCCCCCATTTCTTCTGAGATTGCTGCAAAAATAAAATCCTTTTCCACTACCGGAATCTTTTTCGGCATTCCCTGGTAAAGTCCCATACCGAACCAGCTTCCAGTTCCAATGGCAAATAAAGACTGGGCCACCTGGTACCCTTTATTTTCAATATCTGACCACGGATCTCTCCATGCCATCACCCGGACCCGGACATGCTGGAACAGTCCATAAGCCGCCACGCCAGCCAGGCAACCGCTGAGGGAGCCTGCTGTCAGATACAGCCAGTTCGATGTGGCCACAAACAGCATGAACAGATAGGTAACAAAGAAGATAAACGCGCTTCCCAAATCTTTTGAAAGCACCAGGATCAGCACATGCAGCGCCGCCATCACGGTTACCTTTACCACCTGTTTCCACTCCGTAGACTGATAAAGCATGGAAGCTACAAAGAATACGAAGCTAAGCTTTACAAACTCCGATGGCTGCATCGTCACGCCGGCAATCTCAATAGATAGCTGGGCACCAAAGCTGGTATTACCTACCAGACAAACCACTCCCAGGAGAACCAGTCCGAGAATTCCATAAACCCACGGAATCTTTACTAACTGCCATACCCGGTCCATAATAAACGGAATAATCCAGGTGAACACCGCCGAAACGACCACGATCACGAACTGCCGTTCTGCTTTCTCAAAGGATAAACGGGAAAGCATAAAGAGCCCGATACTCAAAAAAATGCATACGTTATTTACCAGAATCCTGGAAACATACGGATAAAAAACACGATACAGCAGGATATATGCCACAAAAAACACAATTTGCACTGCCGCAAACAGCGGTAATCTGATATCTTCCGTCCTTAGATACATCACGCCATAAGCAAGGATCTGGATCAGCACCATGATCCGGTTCTGTCTTCCACACAAGCGGTTCTGCCGTTCCTCATCCAGACTGAAATACCGGAAATTCAGATACGTGTAAAAAGCGATCAGAAAGATCATCACATATCTGGCCACATCAGTTATAAGGTTGGTCATGTTATTCTACTCCACGTTTGAAATGTCCTCTGGTTATGTCTGTAAATGGAATCTGTCCTGTTTTTCCTTCCAGGAACACAGCCCTGTAGGCCTGAACAATCTGCCGGATCTGTTCTTTAGTCTCCCAGGTAAACTGAAGCCGGATCGCATCCGGAGCCAGTCTGTGGATCAGATGTTCCTGTCCTAAAAGCGAGAGGGGACTCGGATTATAAATGGTATTATAACAGAAGGTACAGCGATTCTTCACTGGCAGATCTTTGCCAGTCCGGTCACGCATCCGTAAAAGTCCGGGACGATGCGTACAACGGTCGGTGGTTTTCTGTATACATTGTGCAGAAGTCATCACTGGAAGATATCCATAGACCACCAGCTCCATGCCCTGACATCCAAGTTGTTCTAATTCCTGGCTATTTAACTCTAATGGAAGCGTCTGACGGGTAAGTCCCATCTGATCATAGGTTTCCTTGGCTGTCTGGTTAAATACATAAAGATTATGGTCTCCAAATAACGGGATCGAAAATCCCTTTTCCTTTACATATACGATCTCTTCCATGGAACGAACCAGAAGTCCGTCAAATCCAGCCTCTGTCAGATACTGCCAGTTTTTCTCAAAAAACCGGATCGCCTCTGTACGGAAAATCACCGGAAGCGCCAGAACACATCGTTTCCCCGCTTCATGACAAGAGAAAGCATACGCACTCCACTGGTCTGGTTCAAAACCATCTGCTTCCAGCTGAAGTTCTCTTACCGATTCCAGTTCAAGAACCGTATCAAAACCATCTGGAGTATCCAACAGGACATGCAGTTCCATCTCTTTGGGAGTTTTCTTTTCAGAACGATCATCGGTCTCTCGCTTTCCGCTCTCTCTTCTATATTTCCCCAATAATTCCCGTTCTAATTTTTCCAACGATGTTCTTCGCAGTTCATTCAATGCCTGAACAGGGAGGAAAACATTCCCAACAGTGGAAATAGTAAGGTCCGTAAACTGAAATGGCGTATTGCCTGTCTTCTGGATCTGCTTTCTTAACTTATCTTCTGTCATCGGCTGATTCTGAGCAGTCATAACCACAGTACCCTCTGTCTGTACAGTCACGTTCTCTCCATCCGGATCGATATAGGAAAGAACCAGGGACACCGGTTTTCCTTCTTCTACCACCAGACTGCCTGTCACGGGTTCTTTTAATTCCGCATTGACATAGGCTGCATCCAGATACTCAAACAATTCCTGGTTTCCCTGGCGGAACGCTGGTTTTTCCTTTAAAGCAACCATATCCCGTCCATTATGCTGCACATAATAGCCATCGGTAAAGCCACCACGGTCAAACAGATCCAAAAGGATCTTTTTATCTCTCGGGTCTACGTGATATCCCTTTCGTCCGCTCTTCAGATACCGGTCCACATACTTCCGGTAAATACTGACAACACCTGCCGTATAGCGCGGACTCTTCATACGTCCCTCAATCTTTAAAGAATAAACGCCTGCCTCTAAAATATCCGGAAGAATATCCAGAACACACAGATCTTTTAAACTCATCACATAACGTTCATCTCTCGGCTGACAGGAATGACCATCTTTTCTCACATCATAAGGAAGACGGCATGGCTGGGCGCAACGTCCACGGTTGCCGCTTCGTCCACCGATCAGACTGCTGAGCAGGCACTGACCGGAATAACAGTAGCATAAAGCGCCATGGACAAAGCTCTCGATCTCCACACCGACTTCTCTATGAATCCGAGCGATCTCCTCCAGAGACAGTTCTCTGGCCGTTACCACACGGCTGGCTCCCATCTTTTTAAGAAGAGAGGCACCTTCCGCCCCAGTAATGGTCATCTGGGTACTGGCATGAATATCCAGATCTGGAAAATGTTCCCGGATATAGGTAAACACACCCATATCCTGAACAATCACCGCATCCAGTCCTGCCATGTAATAAGGATTTAGGTAGTCAAAAAGACTGTCCAGCTCCTTTTCCTTTACTAATGTATTGACTGTCATATACAGAGACGCACCATGAAGATGGGCGTAGTTGATTGCCTCCAGCATATGATCCTCATCCAGGTTATCTGCATACGCTCTGGCCCCAAACTGGCTGCCACCGATATAAACCGCGTCTGCGCCAGCAGCAATGGCCGCTTTCATGCTTTCAAAAGAACCAGCCGGAGCAAGCACTTCCACCTGTCTTTGTTTCATGATCATTTCCTCCAATATCTCCCAAGGGTCCGTATACGTCTGAGCAATCAGCACAAGACGCAGTCAGACTTATGTGTTCTTACGGTCAGCGCAGCATGTGCGCAGACCTGCTGAATCATTACCTATGGCCATTATTTCCTGAAAAAAAGTTCTGATTATTTCCATGGGCAGAGGCTGCGGAAGCTGTCTGAACTGCCTTGATCTTCAGCAACTCTTCCTCTGCCTGCTTCTGCTTCTGTTCTGCCTCCTGAAGCTTCCGCTCCAGATTCTCCAGCTTCATCTGCATCGTTACCAGATCATGCTTCAGGCTATAGCTTTCCTTTTCCATGTCATCACGCTGCTTCTGACTTTCTCTTGCCTGCTCTGCCGCCTTAAAATAATCATCTGCTATATTTAACTGGATCATCACAGACTGATACTCCTGGCTCTGCTTACTAAAGCCATCCTTCGCCTTCAACTGGGCCGTTTTATCATTAATATAGCTGGCAACCTTCTGTAAATACTGCGCTTCCTCTGCGCCTCCCAGCGTATAGATCTTTCCATCAATTAAAACCTGAGCGTAATGTTTCTCATTCATTGGTCAAAACTCTCCTGTCCTTTCCATTTATTCTCTGCTGAGCCCCAAATGCCGGTAAGCCTCCTCCGTAACGGTTCTTCCCCTTGGCGTGCGGTTGATCAGACCATTCATCAGAAGGTATGGCTCGTATACATCTTCCAGTGTGCCAGAATCTTCTCCCAGCGCCGCTGCCAGCGTATCCAGCCCTACCGGGCCACCGGAAAACTTCTGGATAATGGTATTCAAGATCGCCCGGTCATTGTTATCCAGACCAAGACGGTCCACATCTAAAATATCCAGTGCAAAATCTGCTACCTGTCTGGTGATCACACCGTCATATTTCACCTGGGCGAAATCCCTCACGCGTTTTAACAGGCGGTTGGCCAGTCGCGGGGTCCCCCTGGATCTTCTGGCCAGTTCCATGGCACCTTCTTCTTCAATCTTTACACCAAGAACCTTGGCAGAACGCTGAATGATCACTTTCAGTTCCTGTGGCGTATAGAAATCCAGCTTCTGTACCACGCCAAAACGATCCCGCAGTGGAGCTGTCAAAAGTCCCACACGGGTAGTAGCTCCTACCAGGGTAAATTTCGGCAGATCCAATCGGATGGACCGGGCCGCAGAATCCTTTCCCAGCATAATATCAATGGCAAAATCCTCCATAGCCGGGTAAAGTACCTCCTCTACCTGACGGTTTAAACGGTGGATCTCATCCACAAAAAGCACATCGCCTTCCTGGAGATTGTTCAGGATCGCCGCCATCTCTCCCGGCTTTTCAATGGCCGGACCGGAGGTGATCTTCATATTGACCCCCATCTCATTGGCAATAATGCCGCAGAGGGTGGTTTTCCCAAGACCTGGAGGTCCGTAAAACAGCACATGATCCAGGCTCTCGCCCCTGGATTTGGCTGCGTCTATGTAAATCTTCAATGTAGACTTGATCTTTTCCTGTCCTATGTAATCGTCCAGATATTGCGGACGTAAATGGGAATCGTTCTTCTGATCCTCTTCCATTAACTCGGTTGTAATAATTCTTCGTTCCATATGATCCGCCTTTCCCGGCACTTTCACAAACATCTACTCGAAATAGCTCATCCATATCTATTAAAAGAATGACAAATGACGTAAGGACGCTTTCAGGACATCCTCCGCTGTCATTTGCCCGGTGATCTCCACCTGACGCACTGCCTTTGTCGCCTCCATGGCAGAATAGCCTAACGCCGTCAATGCGTCCACGGCTTCCTTTCCTGCGTCCGGAAGACCTCCTGTCCGCACCGGAGTGGTTCCTGTCTCTTCCTGGTCTGTCATCAGGATCTCTTCCACGGAAATCTTATCCTTCAGATCCAGGATCAATCGCTGGGCCGTCTTTAGCCCGATACCTGGTGCCTTGGAGATTGCCTTGGCATCTCCAGAGATCACAGCCAGTCTTAAATCATCCGGTCTCATGGCAGACAACAGTCCCAATGCACCCTTAGGACCAATTCCATTGACACCCAAAAGCTGCTTAAACATCTTTAAATCCTGACGGCTCCGGAAGCCAAACAGGTTCAGAGCGTCCTCCTTTACCTGCAAATACGTATAAATACGCACCTCTTCTCCCACCGGAGGCAGCTCCTCCAAAAAAGAAAGTGGTACGTGGATCTCATAACCAATGGAAGAAGCCTCCACAACGATCTGGTCTTCTTCTTTTTCAGCTAAAATTCCCCGTATATATGATATCACCAAACTGGTCCTTCATAACAATCCAATCAATCATCACTGCAAATACGCAGACCTGCCGGGTCGTTATGTCCTTTCTATTTTTCTCATATCTCGATGCATGCTTTCTTACGCATAAATCATACAGATTCGCAAAATGCCTATAATCCTTGTTTCATTCTACCATACTCCGATACTCTTTTGCAAGAGCAAAAATCGAACATACATTCTGTTTTGCGTTTGACTTGATTACAATTCAGAAAATGCCTGTCCCTCATGTACCGTAACTTTGACTTCTGTTTCCGCTTTCGGTATAATATAGCTGATCATTGAGCGAACTACAGGAGGTTTTATGATAACCATTCAGAAAACGATCACACTTCCAGATACCTATCCCCTTGAGCGTCTTGGCCGTCTGGAGGATTTATTATTTTTCGATATTGAGACCACCGGATTTTCCGGTGATTACACCCATTTATATTTGATCGGATGCACCTATTTCCAGAAAGGCACCTGGCATCTGATCCAGTGGTTTGCAGATACCGCTGATTCTGAAGCAGAGATCCTGCACTCCTTTTTTCATTTTCTTGAACAATTCAAAACCGTGGTTCATTTTAACGGAGACGGTTTTGATATTCCGTACCTGTTGAAGCGGTGCAAGGCATTTAAGCTGCCTTATGATTTTTCCGGCGTCTCCAGTATTGATATTTATAAAAAGATCAAGCCCTTCCGCAGTCTGCTGAAATTAGAGCAATTAAAGCAGAAATCCATTGAACGTTTCCTTGGAATCTATCGGGAAGATCAGTATCATGGCGGTCAGCTGATCGATGTTTATAAAATCTATCTTCAGACCCATGAGGATGAGCTGTACGATATGCTGATGCTCCATAACCGGGAAGATCTGGAGGGGATGCCGCTGATTTTACCTATTTTAAACTATCCGGACTTTTTTGAACACCCTTTTCTTTTAAAAAATGAAACTGTTTTGGATGATCGTGTGATTTTACAACTGGAGAATCCGGTTTTTCTGCCAGTTTCCTGTGCCTGTCGGACGGAGCTTGGGAGTTTTTCGGCAGATGGACAGAAGGCCGTGCTTGAAATTCCATTGTATCGTGGAGTTTTAAAACATTTTTATGAAAATTATAAAGATTATTATTATCTGATTTATGAGGATACGGCAGTACATAAAAGTATCGGAGAATTTGTGGAGAAATCCGCGCGGAGAAAGGCAACGGCAAAAACCTGTTATACAAAGAAAGAGGGCTCGTTTTTCCCACTGGCTGATGTCTGGGACAGGCCGATGTTTCAAGAAGAATACCACGGAAAGCTTCTGTTTGGTGAATATACAGATGGAATTTTTGAATGTCCAGAATTCCTTGAAAAGTACATCAAAAAGATTGCTTTTGCAAAATAAAAAATAGTAATAACTCTCTTGAACCTACAGTATTAGAAATTCCGTAACGCTCCAACAGGTCAGCGCACCTGCTGCGCTGACCGAAAAACACGGGCTGGATCGTTACGGGATTTCTACTATATTTCTACTATTTAGCTGCCAGATCTTTGATCACTTCACCGGCGATGATCAGTCCTGCTACCGATGGTACAAATGCGGTACTGCCTGGAATGTCACGGCGTTCTGTACATTTATGGGCGGCACCTGGTGGACAGATACAATGACTGCGGCAGCTGATGGACATGTCCTCAATTGGTCTTGTCGGCTGTTCTTCGGAATAGACCACTTTTAATTTCTTTACGCCACGTTTTTTTAATTCCCGGCGCATGACTCTGGCCAATGGACAGACACGGGTTTTGTAAATATCGGCCACCCGGAACTGGGTCGGGTCTAATTTATTACCGGCTCCCATGGCGCTGATGATCGGAATGCCCATCTCCTGACATTTCATAACCAGGGAGATCTTGGCTGTCACGGTATCCACCGCATCTACCACATAATCGTAGTCGGCAAATGGGAACTCATCGGCATTGTCCGGAAGGAAAAAGCACTTGTGGATCATAACCTCTGCATCTGGATTGATCTCCAGTATCCGGTCACGCATCACGCCCACCTTGTATTGACCAACCGTCTTTCTGGTGGCAATGATCTGGCGGTTTAAGTTGGTTAAACAGACTTTATCGTCATCTACCAGATCAAATTTCTGGATGCCGCTGCGGACCAATGCTTCGCAGACATAACCGCCAACCCCGCCGCTTCTCGCCAGTGCCTCCGCTACATATCCGCCGACTCCGCCGATTCCGAAGATCGCAACCTTCGCCTTCGCAAGGCGGTCCATATTGTCTGCTCCCAAAAGGAGCTGTGTTCTTGAGAACTGATTTAACATCTGACTGCCTCCGAATCTCTAGTGATTTTCTATTTATGATGTTTTACCACAATTCTTTATACATTTTCTCAACATCAGACTGAGTGATGTCTCTCTTGGTATTCTGAGGGCTTCCGCTGTCCATCGCATCATGGGCCATCTTCTCGATCACACCAAAGAAGATCTCTTTATCAATACCATATTCTTCCAGCGTTGGTGTCTCTAATTCTTTGGTCAGGGCTACCACCGCTTCTAGGAATTTCTCGCTTGCCGCTTTATCAGAATCCTCTGCAGCTGCAACGCCGATGGCTCTTCCCAAAGCTGCAAAACGATCATAAGCGCCTTCCAGGGCAAAGCTTAAGCAAACCTTCATCAGCATGGCATTGGATAAACCATGGGCTACATGGAACAGCGCACCGATCGGGCGGCTCATGCCATGGATCAGGGTTACCGATGCATTATTAAATGCAATACCTGCCTCCAATGCTGCTACAGACATTTCCACTCTCGCTTCCTCGTTCTTTCCATCATGAAAAGCCACCGGAAGATATTGGAAAATTCTCTTTACTGCGGACAGAGCAAAGGTATCAGACATGGTCTGCGCTTTTCTGGAGGTATACGCCTCTACAGCATGGCACAACGCATCCAGTCCGGTTGCTGCGGTGATCTTAGGTGGTGCTGTCATGGTGAACTGTGGATCGATGATCGCCAATGTTGGCATCAGAACCTGTCCCTTTAACAGCATCTTAATGTCTTTCTCAGTATTGGTAATGATGGTAAACTGGGTTGCCTCAGAGCCAGTACCTGCTGTGGTTGGGATTGCTGCCATCGGAGGCATCTTTACATCGATGACTTTCCCCATGTAATCATTGATACTTCCACCATTCACAACCAGGGAACCAATCGCTTTCATAGAATCAATGGGGCTTCCGCCGCCTAACGCTACCAGGAAATCGCAATGCTCATCCTGATACTGTTTTAATCCTGTGTGGATCATCACATCCGTTGGCTCACCAATGATTCCTGCGAAAATAGTATAGTCCACGCCCTGATTTTTCAGAGCGGTCTCTACCTTTGCGCAATTGCCTAACTGGATCATCACCTGATCGGTAACGATCATCGCTTTCTTGCCAAGACTTCCTAAAGCGGTCTCAGCCATATCCAGAGCTCCGGAACCGGTAATCATACGGCCCGGAACGATAAACTCTCTTGCCATAACGTTTCTCCTCCTCGATGAATCCAATTCTTAGAACTTTGCGTCATGCAGCCAGGTGTATCTCTCATCCTCGCAGCGGTCTGTCTGAAGCCATGGATTGCCATCTAAGTGACGGATCATCCAGCAGGTGTACATCTGGAAGCCTGGAGCAACGGCCTGTGGATGAAGCTCGCCGCCTGGAATTGCGGAAAAGCTGTTGTCCACACTCTTAAATACCTGATCTCCTACAAAGCTTGCGCCGAATCCTTCTGGGCGGTCAAACTTAAACAAATAGGTCTCCGGCTGTGGATGTCTGTGAGGCAGATATCCAGACCAGTTTCCTCTGTCATTTAATACCTCACCAAGGACCATATTGGACTCTGGAGAAATATCATGATCGAAAATAGTATTGACACGGCGTTTTGCCACGTTGCCGAATTTGCCAACGCTGGAGTAACCCCACGGAGCGTCCTCTGGTCTGTAGAGACGGCTTGGGAACGCCTTCTCATTCTTCGTACACTGAACCAGGATCTCCGTATCTGCCTCAGCAGTTACAGTAATCTCATGTCCGCCGCATACATGCAGAGCCCATGGTCCCTCTGTAAAGACATCTTTTCTGCTTGCCTCGGCAGAATTACCATCCCATCCGTATACAACTTTACCGGAAAGCAGCAATACTGCGGTCTCCTCACCTTCTCTGCAGAGGGTTCTCTTCTCGCCTGCTTTCATCCGGTAAACACGGATGTCCATCATCATTGCCTTATAATCATTATCATAGGTTGTGAGGATCATCTCCCCATCATCACTAAATTCTGGATAACCAAATACTTTTCCCATTTTTTTGCCTCTTTTCTTATGATCAAACGATACGATTACAGTCAGCGCCCACAGGTGCCCTGACCTGCCAAACAATTATACTCTTGCGATCATTTCGCCATACTGCTCTTTCTCTTCTTTTATAAAGGCACGAACCTCATCTGGTCCTGGAAGAGCATCGGAACAGTTATTTGCACGAACCATCATGGAAGCCTCTGCGGAGCCGAACTCCAGACAGTCAATGATCGCCCAGCCCTGATACAAGCCATATAAGAAGCCAGAGCCGTAGCCATCACCACCACCAAAGCCTTTTCTTGCCTGAACCGGGAATGGCTTGATGCTGAACTTCTGTCCGTCTGAGGTGTAAGCAGTAGATCCCTGCATACCATGTTTGATCACAACGATCTTGGCGTTGTAGCTCTGCCATAAAGCGGCGCTCTCCTCATCGGTCATACCTGGCTTGATCAGCTTCTCCGTCAGATCAAACTCTTCTCTGGAGCCCATGATAATGTCTGCCTCTTTGGCAATAATGGAATAATAAATGGAAATCTCATCACTGTTTTTCCAGTTGTACTCTCTATAATCAATATCAAAAATAATCTTGGTGTTGTTTCTCTTTGCCAGCATCACTGCCTTGATTGCTGCTTCTCTGGATGGACTTTCCGCTAAAGCAGTTCCAGAGATCAGGATCGCCTTTGCATTTTTAATATAGTCCTCATGAATATCATCCACAGAAAGCTGCAGATCTGCGATGCAGTTACGATACATCAGAATGTGGCTTTCTTTCGAAGAAAGCATCTCCGTAAAGGTCAGTCCAAGCTTCTCCCCATTTGTACACTTGGAAATATTGGAGGTATCGATTCCCTTTTCGTTGAAATAATCAACAACGTACTCTCCAAACTGATCGTCGGATACTTTTCCGATAAACCCGGCTTTTAAGCCATGTTTTGTGACACCGACAGCAATATTCGCCGGTGAACCGCCAACGAACTTCTCAAATACATGAACGTTCTTTAACGGCTTGAATTCTTCCTTGACCTGATCGTTGTATGCCGGGTTAAAGTCGATTGCAACTCGTCCCAGAAGCACCAGATCCATCGGTCTTTTCTCGTCGAATTCAATGTACTTCATATGTAGTTCCTCCACTTCAGATATGATACAAAAAGTTCCCCTCTAGTTCTTTTTGTTCATTTGTTATCATAGCATCCATTTTTTTCCGATGCAAGCATTTTCGCCGCCTGGTTTCCCAGACGGCGATCGATTATAATTCTTTAAATCCTTCCGTTTCCAAATTCGCACAGTCCTCTGCGTAAAGAGCCTGCCCGAACTCTTCCAGAGCATCTGCAAAACGGGTCTTACAGTTTCTCAAGGTAACATCATCGGCCCGGCGCATATAAAAACCGGCAGAAGGGATCTCCTCGATCTTCTGTCCGTAACCAGGTCTCAGATCATACCTGCCTTTCGGCCACTTGCTCTTATTGCGGAGCGTCACGGTCACATTCTCAAATAAGACATCCTCGATATGGTTGCCGTCACTGCCGGACAAGAACACACCATTTTCTGAATCGCAGGTAATGTTGTGGAAACGGATGTTGGAAATGTGACCGGATTTTGTCTGTTCATCCCGGTCATGGGTGGAGATGGTGATCGGCTCTCCACAGCCCCACCAGCAGTCTGCAAATCTCCTGGTCTCGATGATAATATCAGAGAATGACGCATTTTTCACAGATCCGCCATCCCGGATCTGAATGGAAATACCACGGTTGGAATCGCTGATGATACAGTTGTTTACGATCAGGTTCTCAAAGTTCCCGGTTCCTTCTGTTCCAATCTTAATGGCAGCTGATGTGGATATCAGTGTACAGCCACTGACTAACACATTCTTCGTCGGACCATATTCCATATTACCAGAGGAACTCTTTAAACAGATACAGTCATCCGCACAGGTAATATGACAACCAATGATCCGCACATTCGTAGAATGATCCGGATCAATACCGTCAGAATTGGCTACATTTAAGTCATTTAAGATATGGATACCGGAGATCAGCACATCGTCACAGCCAGCCGGATGCAGTGTCCAGAACGGTGCATTGCGAAGTGTCACTTCTGTAAAAGAAATATGGTCACAGTGTTCCACGTAGATCAGGGTTGGTCTCGGATAAAAATCTCCAGTTACATAGTAAGGGCTGACCTGCTTTACAAAAGCATACGCATTGCCATCTACCACGCCGGGACCGGAAATGGCAATATCGTCCGCGTCTTTGGCATAGATAAATGCATAAGATGGCTTTAATGTAACCGGTGTGCCCACACGGTCTACCCCGTCATCTCTCTGTCCTGCATTCGGATGAAAATAAGTATCAATATCCTGATGAGCTTTTAACACAGCCCCACGCTCCAGATGCAGCTCCGTATGAGCTTTTAAAATAATAGAGCTGGAATAATAAGTCCTGCCGTTCTCCAGGATCACACGGCCTCCTCCTGCCTGAAAGCATGCATCAATGGCTTTCTGGATTGCTGCTGCATCATTCGTCTGACCATCCCCCACAGCCCCATAATCTCGAACTAGATAATCCATCGTTTTCTTCTCCTTTTTATATTTTGAAAGCACCGGCATCACAGTACCAGTGCTTTCTGTTTTGTTAATCAATCACATTACGGATCTTTGCCGGAGTACGGTAATTCCAGGTAGAGATCTTAATACCGCTTCTGCGGCTGGCTGCATGAACGATCTGTCCGTTGCCGATGTACATGGCAACATGGTTAATGGTTCCTTTGCTATTGGTATAGAAAATCAGATCACCTGGACGCATATCACTGGATTTGATACCCTTTCCTGTATTCGCCTGTTCTCTGGATACTCTCGGAACACTAATACCAAAATTCCGGAGAACCGACTGGGTAAAGCCGGAGCAATCTGCTCCATTCGTCAGACTGGTTCCGCCCCATACATATGGGTTACCGACAAATTTCAGCGCATAATTGACGATCTTGCTTCGCAGGGACGCCTGCTGGTTTGCAGTTTCCTCCATCGGTGAAAACTTGATTGCTTCTGTCAGGGCATACTGGACATCTACATTATTATCACGGGTAGAGATGTAGGCCCCGTCATTCTCTTCTCCATTTCCACTATCACCGGTGTCCAGATCGATCTGTACCCAGCCATCCAGCTGCTTTTCCACCGGGTACCGTTCCTCTTTGGATATCTGGGTCCAGATCTTGGAATCGGTATTAGGCTCCATCCGGACATTTAACCGGTCCGTCCTTACGATCGCCATCAGAGACGCAGCCTGGGTCGCAAGATCAATCGCTTCCTGACCTGTGGCCGTATACTGTGGATCAGCGGTGATGTATCCTGTAATAGAACCAGAACGGATCTTATACCAGCCATCTAAAGTCTCTAAAATATCTCCTGCTGCCTTACTTGGCATCTTGCCAATGATATTCTTGTCTCCTTCATCCGCTGGTGAACTGCGGACATTCAGATAATTGGTCACCTTGGAGATCACCAGATGATCATAACGGTTAATGGCCATGGCTCTCAGATCCATCTTCACGGCTTCATTCAGTGAAAGCTTCACCTCTGCATAATCAGTAGAAATATAACCGGAAGAAATCTGAATCCATCCATCTCCCTGACCGATCACCTGATACCGTTCACCCTCCAGCGCCTGGCCGACCACATTATCATCCTTAATCTCCGGAGATGTACGGATATTTAAGCTATCTGCCGTGATCACAGCACGAAGGCTCACCTGTTCCAATGCCTCTGTTTTTGCTTCATCACCAGAAAGGACATATTCACTGGAAATATAGCCCTCTACTTCACCTGACTGGATGTGATACCAGCCGTCCTGTTCATCTAAGATCGTACAGACAGAATTCTCCTGCATCTTACCAATAATATCACCACCAGATTCCGGCGTTTTCCGTACATTCAGGTAGCCCGACACATGGACGATGCCGATATTGCCATAAGCATCCACCACTGCCTGCTTTTCAGCCAGATCTGCCTTGGCAGCCTCAGCCTCTGCAGCCGATTCCGATTCCTTCTGGGACTCCAGCTCTTCTAATGCCTGTGCAGCGGCATCCGCTTCCGCCTGCTGCTGCGCCCGTTCTGTTCTCCACTCTGAAAAAGCGGTTGCCTGCTTCCTGGCAAATACCACCACCGCGGCCAGGACCATCACTGCGGCAATTCCTGCCAGACCATAAAACAGATAGGTAACATACGGGTTCTGGTTTCGTTTTCTTCTCGCCTTATTTAAGGACGACATATAATCTTTCTTGTTAAACATCAAAAACTCCCATCTATCAGGAACCAGTCATCTGCTAGTCCAGATATCCTTTTAACTGCAGATACTTCTTTACCAGCTCCATAGCCTCATCGACCGTAAGGGCGGAAGTGTTGATCGGCAAATCATAATTCGCCATGTCTTCCCATTCTTTTCCGGTATAATACTTATAATAATCCCGACGTTCTTTGCTGATCCGGTTCACCCGGCGCAGGGCTTCCCTTGCATCAACCTTATCAACATCTTCCACACGGCGGATGCAGGAGCTTAAATCGCAGTAAACAAATAATTTTACCAGATTTTCCTGATTTGCAGCATCCAGAACAAAATCGGCACAGCGTCCCATGATGATACAGGACTGGTTCGCAGCTACCTGCCGGATTGCTTTCGCCTGGAAACGGAACAGATTCTCCGGGGAGGTGATATCGTCATCCAGAGATGGCTCATCCAGACTGCTCTTTAAACCGCCAATGGCACGGAAAAACAAGTTATTACCTGCTTTTTCATCATTCAGACGGAACAACTGCTCTCCAACAGCACTTTCCTCCGATGCCATCTTTAAGATCTCTTCATTATAATAAGGAATTCCCAGTTCTTCCGATAAACGTTGTCCCATGATACGTCCGCCACTTCCATACAGACGGTCAATGGTGATCACTACATTCTTTTTTAACATAAAAATCAGCCTCCTTTTCAGGTTCTGTTTGTATTTTTTTTCTATATCTATTATAATGGTTCTGATTCGTTGTGTAAAGAAAGAATTACATTGCAGTTTGTGTGCTGCATGGACTGTAACAGAATTACCAACACAAACCAGTATATATAGGAGGTTTTACCTATGAATCTTATTTTACCAGAGAACTATGATCCTCGCCTGGGTGTCCGTCAAACCCAGGAGGCGATCAAATACATCCGTGATACCTTCCAGAAGGAATTCGGAAAGGAAATGAACCTGGAGCGGATTTCTGCCCCTCTTTTCGTAGAAAAAAGCAGCGGATTAAACGATAACTTAAATGGTGTCGAACGCCCGGTTTCTTTTGACATGGCTGCCATCCCTGGCGAGACCATCGAAGTTGTCCACTCTCTTGCCAAATGGAAACGTATGGCTCTTCACCAGTACGGCTTCCAGCCAGGGGAAGGACTTTACACAAACATGAACGCTATCCGCCGCGATGAAGAATTAGATAATCTTCATTCCTGTTACGTGGATCAGTGGGACTGGGAGAAAGTCATCACCAAGGAGCAGAGAACCGTTGAAACCCTGGAAGACACCGTCCGCACGATTTTCAAGATCATCAAACATATGGAACATGAAGTATGGTATAAGTACCCACAGGCAGTAAAACGCCTGCCAGATGATATTTTCTTTATCACCTCCCAGGAATTAGAGGACATGTATCCGGATTGTACCCCAAAGGAGCGGGAAAACAAAATCACCAAAGAACACGGTTGTGTCTTCTTAATGCAGATCGGTGATAAATTAGCCAGCGGCGAACCACATGACGGCAGAGCTCCAGACTACGATGACTGGAAATTAAACGGCGATATCCTGTTCTGGTTTGACACCTTAAACTGCGCCCTGGAGATCTCCAGCATGGGTATCCGCGTTGATGAGGACTCTCTGGCAAAGCAGTTAAAGAAAGCTGGATGTGAAGAGCGCCGGGAACTGCCTTACCATAAGATGCTTCTGAACAAAGAGCTTCCATATACCATCGGTGGCGGTATCGGCCAGTCCCGTCTTTGCATGCTGCTGTTAGACCGCGCCCACATTGGCGAGGTACAGGCAAGTATCTGGCCGGAAGAGATGAAACAGGTATGTAAGGAGCATAAGATCATTCTGCTGTAATTTTAAAAAGAATGTGCCTTGGCACATTCTCGCGCCGAGCGCGGTCGCTTGCAACATATTTCTTCTTCGCGCGAGTGCGCCTCCCGCGGAGCGTTTTTGTGTCATAGGACGAAGTTTCCTATGACACAAAAAAAGGCGTTCGTTTCATAGCATGAAACTGGCGCCTTTTCTTTTCACCCAAAACACGTTTTCATTCATATACAGCACACCCGATTGCTGCTAGCAGAATTCCAACATCAGTCCAACACTTCCCACTTGATATCCACTGCACACATAAACTGCCGTCATACCAGGATCCGTGACAATCAAAAGCGGCAATTTATCTGGATCTACATACATTCTTCGGGCCAATGGTTCTACCAGCTCATCGAAATCACCATACCAGATCTGGATTCCCGGGATTTCCTGCAGTACTTTCTGTAATGTGCGGTTTTCCAGATCGGATGGATACGGAAGGACCATATGGACGGCTCTGCCCCGCCCGGTATTTCCCTGGTCGATGCTGTTCTGATGAGTATCACCGGGAACAACACTGTTTTGGAGGCAGGCATCTGTTGATCCAGTGATCCAGGCGTTCCACTTCTCTTTCTGCATCAAAAACTCGTTCAAGACGTGCTCTGTTGGTTCTTCTCCGGGAACTAAAAAGGCCAGAATATTCGCGTGCGTCCCGGCTATCTGGGAAAATCTGGCTGTTTTCGGTTTTAATTCAAAATCGTCTAACTGATTTGACACCCGCATATCATCCAGTTTCAATTTTCTGATGCACACAGGGATGTTTTTTTCTTCCCCGCTCTGAAGAACATAAATCGTTTCTTTTGCATACTGGTTTCCATTGGGAAGGCGGTTAGTCGTAATCAGACGGTATGTTCCAGCTGGAATAGAAACCGTTGATAATGATAAATCTTTCAGATCCAGGGTTACAAAATCAGTACCTTCTAATCGCCCAATGCTCCATGACTGACCATAAACCGGAGCCTTACTATCAGGGAATGAAAATGTAACCAGACAGGGCAATTCTTCTGCATCAGCGCCAGGAACCATAAACTGTCCATGTTTCCAGTATTCCGCCTGCAAATTCACCGTGTTGATTCTCGCCGGAATTCCGAACGTCCGGCAGATCGCAACGAATAAAATCCGCTTGCTCATACCAGTGCCCTGCATCAGCCTCAATACCCCATCTGGGGTTCCTACAATCTCGCTATCATCTAGTTCCGGATGTTCCTGGATATTCTGCTGAACCCACTTCCAGATTGTCTCCGGCGCTTTCTGAAATTCATTTTTCTGATTCTCTGTATAAAATTCCAGAATAAACGTGCGGTAATCGGTCATTTCTTCCAGCCAGATTCTTGGACTGAGAATGTATTTCTGATAAATGTGCTCAAGCCCCTTATCGGTCCATACAGCTTGATACTGCTTTGCCGCCTGCAGGTGTCTTTCTAATATCCAGGCCTTGGCATCTTTGTGATCTTTCTCTGAAAGATTCTGCACAAGCGCCTGCCGTTCCGAAGAATCCTCTGTATTCGTTAAAAATGACTCAATCTCCTGTCCCGTACTTCTCATCCGGCTTTCCCGGATCTGATTACATTCCTGCACCCGCTCTGCTCTTCTTTTCTTCTGCTCAGCAGTAATCATCAGCGGATGCATCGGAAAATCGTCCGGTGCAATGATATCCTGATCACAGCTTCGAGCCTCGCCGCCAAGTTGAACCAGGATCACACCGTCATGTCCATTCTCGTTCCCAACAGCTTCTCTCTCCGGTGTCACCAGCTTCTCTGTCCACATGTCATGTTTCTCCACATGCAGATAAAAGCTGCCAATCCCCATCTGGATCTGTGCCATGCCGTCTGCATCCGTCATCAGTTCTGCAATCTGGTTGTGTTCCGCCATGTTCATTAATTGAATGGAGATTTTCGCACCTTCTGCTGGTTTTCCATCTGGTTTCACCACCTGGAATTTCCAGTCCCTGGTCTTTGCATAATGGGATGTCACATTGTAAAACCGCACACAGCCATCTCTTCCAATGCATTCCTCTCTATACCCTGTTCCATCCGCTCCATAGTCAGAAAACCGCCGGGTATGAACGATCATGGCTCTGGAAGATGCATTGATAAACCAGCCTTTATCCAACACCTCCTCCGGCTCACAGGCCCCTAAAAAATGCCAGCCGCCATTCACATAGACCTCCACCCACGCATGATTATCATCGCAGTGAGCCCATCTTGGGGAATAGACCTGCCTTGCTGGAATTCCTGCACTTCTCAATGCCGTTACCGTAAAGACGGACTCCTCTCCGCACCGTCCATTGCCGCACTCATAAAACGTCATAGGCGAAATGGTTCGTTCATCGGTGGACTGATAGGTTCCCTGTTCTGCGCACCAGTAATTGATCTCAAGAACTGCCTGTTCCACAGAAAGCCCATTGATCCGCTCTTTCAGGCAGTCATAGAAAAAGCTTCTGCAATCGCTGATCTGTTCCGTATTGATCCTGTAATACAACACATCATGAAGAAACAGCTCCTCCGATAGTTCCTGGCACCAGGCTACCTGTTCCCGAAGCATCAGGGCGTGGCGTGCAAAGCCGTAAAATACAGAAAAATCATAAACTCCCACATCCCGGAGCGGCATGGTTCCATAGAGAAACTTCATCAGTATCTGTTCTTCCTCACTGCACCGACCCATCTGGCAGAGAATCTCCGCCTTTCTCTGTCCAAAGTAGGGCAGCTGCCTCTGAAACCGCAATTCCGCCTCCTGACGAAGCTGTTCTGAAAACATCTTTTTTCCTCCTGATTTTGCTTGCAATCCTTTACCGGATCTCTCCACATTTCTGATTCATGATCTTCCTTGCCCGCCGCACCTGCTCCTCATCCGTCCGGTAGATCTCATACTCACTCATTCCAGGCATACCCATATTAACCTGCTCTTTCCGGTATTTCATGCCGCTGTCTATGATCTTTTTGCCAGACATATGAAAATATCTTGCTCCGATCTCATCCGCCAGACAGTTGATCACCTCCGGGGTCACACCGCTTCCCACTAAAATATGAACACGATCCGCTGATTCCCGGATCAGTTCTTTTAACAGGTTTCGTCCATCCATGCAGTGATTTTTCTGTCCGGAAGTCAGAATCGTATCAATGCCAATACTCTCCGCCTCTCTCAAAGCCTGATGCGGATCACGGCATAAGTCAAAGGCCCGGTGAAGGGTCATAGTTCCATCCCCGGCCATCTCTCGTAGAATCATCATCCGTTCCATATCCAGATCTCCCTCTGGATCCAGACAGCCAACCACCACACCATCTGCCCCCATCTGGTGAAAGGCTTTTACGTCCTCAGAAATGATCTGGAACTCTGAATCGGTATACAAAAAATCTCCAAATCTTGGACGGATCAGGACGTTCACCGGAATGGACAGATTCGTCTTGATCTTCTGAAACAGATGCATCCCCGGAGTCGTTCCTCCGATCACCAGATTGGAACACAATTCCAGTCTGGTCGCACCACCTCTCACCGCTGCCTCCGCAGACTCATAGGAATCCACGCACACTTCTAATACACCGTTTAACATCTGTCATTCTCCCATCTATGTAATATCAAGTATTTCCTATTATACGATACATGTTCCCATTTGTCTACAAGCAGGCAGAACGTATGTTCTTCTTTTCTGGTGTCAACTTTTATGCTATGCTGATTACTATATTTTCATATTTTAATGATACCAGGGTCAAAAGGTCAGAAGTTCGACGCAAGCTTGCTTGCAGGAGAATTTTTGACCTTGGGACCCGCCAAAAACATGAGTAAGCAGCCATTTTTCAAAGAAAAATGAGCGAATTACGAATGTTTTTGAGAATTGCGGGAGCACGCAGTGCAGAGCAATTCGGTATCAGAGGGGTCAAAAGCTTTTGACCCCAACATCATTTTAATAAGGAGAGGTTATATTTTATGCTTCATACAATTGAAACCATCAACTCTGCAGTCAACAACTTTATCTGGGGCATACCAGCTATGGTCTGTATCATCGGCGTGGGGCTGTACTTAAGTATCCGTACCCATTTCCTGCAGATCCGCAAATTCCCTTATGCCATCCGCACTACCATCGGCAGAATGTTTCACAAAAGAAACGCCTCTGAGGGGGCCATCACCCCATTCCAGGCGGTGTGTACAGCGCTGGCGGCAACGGTCGGAACTGGTAACATCGCAGGTGTGGCAGGCGCTATCGCCATCGGCGGTCCAGGCTCCGTGTTCTGGATGTGGGTTTCTGCTGTTTTGGGTATGTGTACCAAATTTTCTGAGGTAACCTTAGCGGTTTATTATCGTGAAAAAAATGCCGATGGAGATCTGGTAGGCGGCCCCATGTACTATATTAAAAATGGTCTGGGCAGGCGTTTTCTCTGGCTGGCATATCTGTTCGCAGGCTTTGGCGTCCTGACTGTATTCGGTACCGGCAACGCCACACAGGTTAACACCATCACCACCGCAGTCAACTCTGCCCTGATCAATTTCCATGTGATCACCCAGGAACAGACTTCCATCACCAATCTGGCCATTGGTATCATCATTACCGTTCTGATCGCCCTGATTCTGCTTGGCGGCATCAAGCGGATCGGACAGGTAACGGAAAAGCTCGTTCCTTTTATGGCACTTCTGTACATCGTCCTGGCTCTTGGCATCGTAGTTCTTAACTGGCGTGTGGTTCCAGGTGTGTTTGTCTCCATCTTTGAAGGTGCGTTCTCTCCATCCGCAGTGACAGGAGGTGTCATCGGAAGCATGTTCCTCAGCATGAAAAAGGGCGTTTCCCGTGGTATCTTCTCCAATGAGGCTGGTCTTGGTACTGGTTCCATCGCCCATGCCTGTGCTGACACCGGAAAGCCGGTAAAACAGGGTATGTTCGGTATCTTCGAGGTATTTACCGATACCATTCTGATCTGTACGTTGACTGCTCTGGTCATTCTGTGCAGTCCGATCACCATCCCTTACGGACAGGCAGCTGGCGCAGAACTGACTATCCAGGGCTTTACCTCCGTATATGGCAACTGGGTATCCATCTTCACTGCTCTGGCGATGTGCTGCTTCGCTTTCTCCACCATCTTAGGCTGGGGACTGTACGGCGCACGGTGTATTGAGTTTTTGTTCTCCTCTAAGGTGACCAAGCCATTTATGGTGGTTTACTCCTTCGTTGCCATCCTTGGCGCTACGGCAGATCTGGGACTGATGTGGAGCATCGCCGATACCTTCAATGGTCTTATGGCGATTCCAAACCTGATCGCGCTGTTCCTGCTGAGCGGAAAAGTAGTACAGCTGGTGAAGGATTATTAAATTACCATTGTTCCAGAGATTGTTGCCTCAATGAGGCAACAATCTCTAAAAACCATTAATATGTAATTCTCGACAACACTTCTACCTTGTCCGCAAAGTCAACCATCTGCCATGCACTTCCTGTTTTCACAACCTGATACTTGCATCTCTGTGTCAAAAGTGCCAACGGTTCATTTACCTTCTGTACAAAATAGGTCTCTCTGGTTGTTACGACACAGTTATTTTCATCTGCATACTCCACATTTTCGATCTCATAAGAATCAATCTTTTCGGAAATACCGCGGGCCACATAGTTCTGTTGCTGGCTCTCTAACGAACTGCCGCTTAACACATATGGTTCAATATAAGAATAACTCTGATTGGTCATAGCATCCGCAAACGCTACCATGTAAGCTGCGACAACCGCCTCCGGTCCATCCGTATAAATAGTGGTGTCATTCACACTGACAAGCGTATTTGGCGTGTAACTATATGAAGTTTCTCCGCCATACTCTGCCGTATGGTATCCCACTACAATATTACTCTGATTGAAAACACTAACATCAGAAGTATCCTCAAACTCCAGCATATACAATTCTTTTTCCTGTTTATAGATCTGGTCATAAATATTGCTGATATCCGCTACCGTAACGGCACTGTAATAATTTCCACCAGTCTGCAGAGCAATGCTTCTGGCTTCCGAATAATCGTCGGATCCAACTCCAATAATAAAGATCGGGATATGATAACGCTGTGCCAATGCGATGACATCACTTGGAGAACTGGAACTGTAATTATCCATTCCGTCAGTAAAAGCGATCACACATTTCGCTCCAGATCTTGCAGCTACTTTATTTACCGATACATAGAGTGCATCATAAAACGCGGTCATATCCTGCGTATACAAATTATCTACCGCCTGCTTCAACAGTTGTGCGTCATTTGTAAAGTCCTGTTCAATATAAACACCATCACTAAAGGAAGTCAGCGCTACCATATCTCCCGCTGCAAACTGCAGACTGTTCATTTTCTCCCGGTTCTTCCGTGCACGCTTGGGTCTCCTCTGTGATTTTTTCTGTGGTCTCTTCTGTCGTTTCTTCTGTCATAGTTACTGTCGTTTCCTATATCATTTCTTCCTTTGTTTCTTCAGTCATTTCCGACAGATTTTTGCTGGTCTGATCAATTTTCTTATGATCCTGATAGCCGATTGTCCATCCGACAACCCCAGTTAAACCCATTATCAGCATCACGCATATGGCAATGATCCATATTTTTACGGAATTTCGCATATTATTCTCCCCCCTTCCATTCTATATTTTAGCAATATTACCTGTGATCATCGCAAATAATAATGCGGTGGAAATAATCTTCCAATCCATCCAATCTCTGGAACCCAACGTCCAATGTCAACAAACACCGGTGTAAAAATCAGACTGCCCATAATGAAAAATGGCAGTAGGCAAAACAGTACTTTTTCATTACGAATCAATTGTTTCAGAAAAAGAGCATACACACAGCATGCCAGACCATAGATTCCAATTTCTGCAAGCTGTAAGAGGCCATCATTTATCATACCCCCAACTGCCAATGCTAAAAAACCCGCTGCAGTCGCTAACACCGGTAAGGCCAGAAAAGAAGACATCTGACACACTCTCCGCTCCCTCGGACAAAGAGTTCCATACAGCCCTTTCCGCTCATCCATCATCAAAACACACGCACTGTATAATGTCATAACAAATACAAAAACAGCTGCAATCCCCTTTACTGGAAACACGCTGGAATCAGTTGGAATCTCCTCTTGAATATCATGTCCCTTTTCATAGATATATTGAAACTGGAACAGCTTTCCATTTCGATACCAGTCATCATATAATTTACCGACATTGTCATCCTTCAGATAATCTATCAAAAGCTGTCTGTCATATAGATTCGCTAATACTGAAAAGATGACCTCTTCCGACAAAGCTCCCGTAACCGTAGAAGGTGATAGATATGTCTTTATCGCTTTTTTTGCCTTCTTATCTCGAAGTAATACTCCAAGATTTTCTGGGATCACATAACCACACTCTAATTTTTTAGCGGCTACCAAATCCATTAGTTTTTCTTCACTTTCACAAAGGGAAATCTGAAAAATCCCCCCGATATCTTCTCTACTATTTAATGCGTCTGTCAGTTGTCGTCCCATCTGTTCCCATCCATGTGGGATTTCTTCCTGTTGACCAGTCTCTGTTTTCTCCAGATATACTCCAATCTGTATCCCATCTTTCTCCGAACCATGATCAATTCCTAACAACCAGGAAACCACCGGAAGAAGCAAAAATGAAATCACAATTCCTTTCTTCTTAAGGAAACGTTTACAAAACAGGGTGAACCATGTAAATGCCATCTTCATTGGTTCTGCACCTCCTTCATAAGACTCAGCGCAAAGCCCAGGATCAAAACCGCAGCCAACTCCAGCATTCCACGGATCGTAAGGTGATCCGCCGCAAATGCCTGAAACGCGTTCATAAAAACTTTAGTCGGCATCCACACAGAAATCGCTCGCAGTTTTTCAGGAAGAAATACGGTTGGTAAAAATCCGCCCGCAAGAAAATGAGTTGTCATCGTCACCACAAACAGCCACAAAATTCCTCCTGCAAGTCCTTCTCCTTGCTGAAAAATTCCATTACCAAATGCAGCTATACTCACATCCGTAAGAAACAGCCACGCCGTCACGCGAAAAAAATTTAACGGTGAATCTACGGATATCCACGTCCAATTTTTCCACACGGCTATCATCGCCCCACAGATGGTTACCACGAAAAACAACACGCCAAGTCCGATCACACGCGCCACAACTCTTTTCCATGGTCCGATCCCAGCCGCATCCAGACATTCCCTCATTCCCTGATTCCAGGGGATTAAGTACTCAGAAACAGACAATATAGAAAAGAGAAGAATCAGGACACAGGAACTGGCGGCATAGAAACCAGCCACACTGACATCTCCCGTTCCGCTTATCTGGATTCTTTTAAAATAATCTTTTCTGGACAAATTAGCAGACAAATACAGCCTGTTCATCTCTTCTTCCAATGTTGATATTTCATTCTCTCTGCCATTTTCGATCAGATACTCATCACCACTATAAATTCCAGCCTGTGCAGCCCCAAGAATCCGTGCCCCCGCACTGGTTAGCTGTTCAAATATCAGGTTCTCAGTCCTGGACTGTCCTGGAAAAACTACGGTCACTGGTGTATTGGTTCCATTCATAATATCCTGTACAAAACCATCTGGTATCAAAAGTGCTGCGTAAATACTGCCTTTTTTTAATTCTGTTTCTGCGTCTTCCCTGCTCATCTCCTGAAAATCGCAAAGACTTTTTACACTTTCCAGGGATTCCACCATCCGCATTGCTTTGCCCACCAATGGATCATCTTCTGGAAGGACAACCGCAACCTGAATTCTCCCGGATACCTCATCCCCGTAAATCATACGGCTTCCCAGAAAAAATCCTCCTCCCAGCAAGATACCAAGCAGCGCGATCTCTAAAAGCAGAAATGGAAGATATCGTATGGCGCGTTTCACTTCCATTTTTATATATATCAGAAAAAATCTCATATCATCTCCTACTGGAATTCCCGGATCAATTCTTCTGCTGTAAGGCCCGTAGGAATTTCCTTTAAATTTCCATAAGCCAACCGATACATTTTGGTACACAAAGCCAGCTCCTCCATCTCATGGGAAGCTAAGAGCAATGCGCCACCATGCTCTCGGAACGCTTTCAGATATTGGCGGACAGCCTCTTTGCATTCCAGATCCAGCGCCGCCCCTGGCTCATCCATGATCAGATACCGGCTTCCAAAGGCCAATGCACATGCAACATTCAACCGTTTCTTCATACCACCAGATAATTGTCCGGCAGTTTTACGAAGCATCTCAGTAATCCCAAGAATCGCTGCTGGGCCATCTGTCAGATCTTTTTCCAGTCTTTTTCTGTCACCACGATACCATAACAGCAGGTTATCGTGGACAGAAAGCTCCTCCATCAATGGATTTTCCTGTGGAACATAGGCCACTGATCGTATCTGTGAATTTCTGCCAGTATACGCATTCTTTCCATCCAGACAAATGGTTCCATGATCTGCTTTTCTTGCGCCGGCCAGAACAGACAGCAATGTAGTCTTTCCACAGCCATTGGCCCCTACAATTCCAATACATTCTCCCGGAGCGAGATCCAGGTCAATCTGATCTAATATCACATGTTTTCCATAGGACTTGCATATTTCTCTGGCGCTAAGCATTTAGGTTCTCCTGTCTTTTCATCTTAAAGAAAATACCGATCCGCTTTTTGAACGAATCGGCATTTCCTACATTCTATTTTACTTTTCAGCAGTCTCTGCCATGGTCGTTTCTTCTATATTTCCTTCTGCGTCTGTCTCTAAAACAATCTGATCCAACGGTTCCCGAATCACATTGGTATACACAAAACTTCCTGCGGTAATTCCAACAGCAAGTAAAAGAAATATAACCGTTAAGGCTGTCAAGATACCGCCTCCCTTTTTCTTAGAAGCTTTCTTCTGACGTTTTTCCTCTTTCTTAGAAATTGGAGTGGACTGCATGGTGGTTTCTGGTGCTGGTGGAACAGGCGCTGCTGCTGGTATTTCTGGTTTGACCGGTTCTGGCTGAATATCAGATGGTTGAGACTCTGCCACCTGGATTTTCGCTCCACAGTTAGGACAGAACTTTGCCCCAGCTTTTAATTCTTTTCCGCATTTTGGACAATACATGTTCTCTCCTCCTTACTTTTCGTATTTACTGATAAGTTTGGTGTTATACCGTTCCACTTCATTTAACATATTTTCATCATTGAACGCAGTCGGTTCAATAGACGGAACATACCAGCTCTTACTATTGAAATACATCTGTAATTCATCCGATTTGAACTTTCTTCCATGGCGGGCATAGATCTCGTTGCGGGCAATCTTCTTCTCCCAATCAGAAAGGGCCATGACCTCTGTATCGGTCAGGTAACGGCGGTCACTGTCTGGGAAGATGTAGTCTTCGTCTTCCGCAGCCGCTGTGGTTTCTTGTACCGTTGCGACATGGGTTGGCGCTTCTTCTATTGCTTTTAATTCGCTTCGATCACTGTCACTCCAATACCTGGTTTGATTACAATAGAGAGCTTTATCCAGCAATGTAACCGAAACAATTCGGTCCTCCAAAGGACTGATCTTCTCATCCATTTGAGATTCGTATTGAATTTTATAAGTCTGATCACCAGCGATCCTGGATACATAATCAGCGAGATACTCCGGATATGTTCCCATGCCAAAAATTCTTTCGCCGTAATCTCCCAGATATCCGCCTCCTGTCATTTCAATCAGTTCTCCAAGTTCATCATAACCCATATAACTATATGCATCATTTACCCATATGGAAATATCATTCATCTGTGCTGCTCTTACTATATCATCAACATCCATCTCTGAACTGCGATAATAGAATGAATTCGTAGTAACATCTGCGTCAGCAACAAAAACAAACACAACACTTTTTCCAGATTCCTGCGATGCCTCTGTCAAAAGATTAAAAAGCGCATCACCTAACTCAAAATTAACCGGCGTCCAATCTATGGTGCTGAAATTAGAACTATCAATCTGTGTCCGATCCACAGTAATATGGGCAGTTTCGACTGGATTTCCAGTTGCGCCAAAACTAGTTCCATAATTTAACAGGTAGACATTGATTTTGGACTCTTCTTCCACTTTCTGAACATCAGTCACCTTACATGAAACCATATTCCCATCTGGATCATATTCTTCCACATACAGATTACCCATATCCGCAGTAATTTCTGGAGCCCCAGAAGGAAATGTTACCGTAATGCTTCCATCATTTCCATTCAGGGAAGCATCAGAAAGAGCAATCGTAGGGTTCTGATAGATTCCTTTATAGAGTTCTTTTAATTTTGCTGCTTTCTCTGTCCACAAATAAGCTTCTGCATACTCTTCATCATTATGATATCTTTCTATTCCTCTGGTAAACCAGTTATTATAGACTTCTCTTACCACTTCACCTGTTGGCTCTTCAAAACTCTTTTGCTGAGTTGCCTCCATGTATGCATAAGTCTTGTCTTTCAATTCTTCATTCAGCTGAAGCACAACCTTCTTAATCTCCTTTGAAAGATCATCCACCTGATCTCCGTCTTTTTCTTCCAATGCTTTGGTCAGATCAGACAGATCCTGTTCCAGTTTTTCTTTTTTGTCTTTCAGTTCAGAGATTCTCTCCAGTGCCGATGGGTATTCCGCGTATTTCTGAAGAACTTCCTGACCAGATTTTAAGCTTTTGCCCAGTTTTTCTGCTTCCTGACGGATATCAGAAGCCTGATCAGCAAGTTTTTCGCATTTACGGGCGTTTCGATTGCTGATAGCCTGGTTGCAGTCATTGATAAATTTCTGATACTCCTCTACCGTGCCCAAACCATTTTTAGAAATGACTTCTGCTGCCTTCTGCGCTACAGGGTAAAGCCCTCTGGCCGCTTCATCACCCTTTACTCTCTGTACCGCAAACAGGATAGAGACTGCCAATAAAATAGCAGAAATGACCAATCCGTTTTTTCTCATGGTCGATCCTCCTAGATACCGATTGCTCTTGCGTTCATATCAATCTCGTTCTCAATCTCAGTCCAGTCATCCTCAGACATATCCAGAATATCATAGATGGTCTTCTGGGGAAGATCGTTAGAGATACTACCTTTTAACGGTGCAACCTCATAAGTCATCTCCAGATCAAGAATTCCATATTCACTACTATAGGAGCCTAAATTAATATTTTCCAGGCTAACGGAAAAACTTTTTCCTTTCTTTACATTTTCAAATGTTCCGTCTGCAGAAAAAGTCGTATTCAGAATTGGGCTTCTTAAAGAAATCTCCCACTGACCATTCCTCTTATCTACCTGGCCATTCAATTCTATATTGGTGCGGTTTGAACCATATGCGCTTCCTGCTGCCAGCGCAAGCTCAATGGTATCATCAATATCTGTCTTGGTGTCCTTCAGTTCTCTGGAGAGTTCTAAGGAAGCGGAAGTACCGTCTCCAAATTTCACTTCACCCTTTACAGACATATCATCCATCGGGTTTTTCCCTCCAAGAAGATTCACTTCCACACTGGCAGTTCCACCAACCTGCATAGAGGTAACTTCCGCAACTGCTGCCGCTGAGAGCTTCTTTTTCTCAATCTTGACAGATACGACCCGTCCTTTCGGTCCAACGTAAACCTGGAAGTTCAGATCGTCTTTGATCATAGAAGTATATTTTTTGATCTCCTGACGCATCTCATCTACATCCCGCTCACTTTGTTCCAGGCACTCGTCATATGTATAATCACTCGGCATAAAAGTACCAGTTGCACCATATTCATCAAGATAGGTATTCGCAATGTCCTCTACGATTTTCTTTAAATCATCTTCGCTGATGGTCACATCATATCCCTGACACTTTTTATCTTTGCCATCAATGGAAAATGTCTCTTTGCCGCTCTTCTTTACGTTCATATTCTTGTATAAAGCTTTTACGTCTTTCTTTACAACTCTTTGAACTTCTGTCATAAAAGCGTCTACATCAGAAGACATTCCCTCCTGCAAAAAGATTCTCTGATCATCCCACAGTTCTTCCAGATAATCACTGTCATTCAGCTTTTTCTCTACGTCTTTCAAGTTCAGATAAAAGCTTCCATCCAGGAGTTCTGGTGCCGCCGCATAGATGCTCTTCTTATCCATATATACAGAAACTGTACCAAGATCCATTCCTGAATAACTGGCTCCTGCAGTCACATAAGCCTTGTTATTCTTCTCGCGATCAAACTGAATGGACACATCCGCATCGCCAAGTTGTGCTCCCCACAAGCTGACAGAAGCATTCCCTGTCAATTTCTGGCTGCTGCTTCCATCTTTGATCATTTTCCCGATACTGTTCATTCCGAGATAAGCGTCTAATCCTGTTTCTTCCTGGCATACTGCTTTCCATGTTTTCTGAAAACCTTTTGCTACAGTTGCTTTTGGACTAGAAAACAACATGGTCGCGCCACCGATCACAACAACTGCGGCAACTACTCCTCCCGCAACAGCCAGAGATTTCTTATTCATTTTTACTGGCGGTTTCACAGGCTGCTGACCCTGTGTGCCAGACTCTGCCGCTTTTGGTTCTGGACTTACTCCCCCGTCTACTTTCTGTCCGCAAAAAATGCAAAACACAGAATCGTCTGGAATTTCTTTTCCACAGTTTGTACAGTACATACTCTTATCCTCCCGTTTTCCCCTTTTATTTTATTCTCCCTCGATCGGACTTCCGCACTCTGGACAGAATTTTGCGTCATCCTCCACCTCCGCATGGCAGTTTGGACAACACTTTTTTGCTTTTGGCTGCTCTAATTTCTGACCACAGACTTTACAGAACTTTGCACTTGGATCATTCACATATCCACAGGAACATACAAGACCGCCCTCTACATTCTGAGTTCCTTCTGGTTTGCTATTTGCCGCATTATTTAAAATTTTATTTTTTTCTGACTCTACTTCTTCAATCTTAGCCTCATAAAAAGCAATTTCCTTTTCATTTTCCTGTACTTTTCCACAAACCTCAGCAATATATGCCTGATCAACGGTTCCGTTTTCCTTCCAGGTCTGATAAATCTGATCTCCCATCGCCTGAAGCTGAGAAGCGCTGTCAGACTTAATATTATCAATCTTCGCCTTTAATTTTTCTGTCTCCAGATAGCTGGAAGATTTCACGCTCACAGAGACTATTCCTTTATCAATATTCTTTTTTAATTTTTCAAACATGTTGTACCCCCTATTGTGATTTTTCCTTCGTATTTTCTGAATATATGAGGCAATTCCGTGTACGATATTTGAAATTATTGTACCATAGGTATCACACTATTTCAAATATTTCTGAGTATATATACAAATCTTCCTTACTAAAACAGGAAGCATGATACATACCATAAGATACAAAAGCAGTCCACCACAAATGAAAAGTTTATGTTGCTGCCATACTTGCAAAACTGGCGTAAACCAGTAGTCTTCGGTAATTTTAACTTTCACTTTTTTACCGCTGGATCCCACTTCCATAGTTCCGCCTCCGCAGATACCATTGCTCGTCCACCGATAAGTACCGGGTTCTATGGAATCAATCACAAAAGTTCCATCCGCATCCGTTTCCACCGAGAACAAATACTCTTTTCCAGAATAAAGGTTCACTTTCTGATTCGCTACGGCATCTGTAAAATCGGCAGAAACAGATACCGTTTTCGTAACTTCGATTTTCTCGATAGAATCAATGATTGCATCGCTTACTTCTGACGCATTTTCAACGCCAGCATAACTGCCTCCAGTACTGGCTGATATTTTTTCAAAGAAATCAGCCGCATCCGCGCTTGCATTTGTTCCAATAGAAAAAACATTGATCAGGCTGGTATCAAACACATCCACTACCCGTTTGTCGGAATGACCGAGATCCAGATTAATATCAGCAGCAAACAATGCTACAAGCACATCTGCATATGTATATTCTGTATATGGCTCTGGATCCAATGGTGCCGCGTCACCCATAATGATAATGACTTTTTTTGCGTTACTTCTCCAATCAAGGCCTACAGCAGCCATCAATGCAGAATATACCGTTTCTTCGTTATCACCGCCATTTCCAAGATCCAGACTTTGAATGGTATTGGTAATGGTTTCATTATCGTTTGTAAAATTCAACTGAATTTTAAACGGATAATCTTCAGATGCCTTAGATCTATCATCAAAATCTCGATAATCAATTAGCGCAACCCGGTAATTATCAGTCTTATCCGCCAGATGTTCCAGAATGCCTTCCATATTTTCCTTGGCATTTTGAATATCGTCTCCCATGGAACCTGTCGTATCGACCACGAAACATAAATCCAAGCCATCCTCCGTCTCTGTTTTCAGAACCTTCTTCACCGGTGTATCTACCGTTTTTATTGCATTTTCTACTGCGTCGTTTGCATTGAGCAGGCCACTGTACGCTCCCTCATAGCGTTCTCCATTATCATTGGTCATAAAATATGGATGATAATACCGCCCATTTGCCGACGCAGTTAAAATTTCCTTAACTTCTGGACCGGTTAATGACGGATTACAAGCAAAAATCAAACCCGCGACACCAGAAACATGAGGCGCAGCCATAGATGTTCCGCTCAAGCTGTCATATCCATCAACAACCGAACTATACACATCAACTCCCGGAGCAACTACATCAATCCGAAAACCAACATTGGAAAAACTAGCATAGGAATACCGTGTATTCTCCTGGGTTGATAATTCCTGGTCAATACCGATGGCACCTACCACTATCACTCTGTTTTTAACCTCTTTCTCATCCATAAGGTTGAGAAAATTATTATAAAGCGCAAGGGAATTTCCAATTTCACCCCGCCAGCCAAATAGCCATTTTATAACTTCAAATCCTGTCATACTTTCCCGATAGCCATAGGTGGCCTTTTTATCTTTGTAATAACGGGTACTATTACTGTTACCTGCCGCAACACAGATCACAAAATCAGGCTTTTCCTCTGATTTTCTGATTTCTATGATCCTTAACAATCCCTTCTCTGCTAATTCCGCCTGTCTTGATAAATAATTAATTGCATTTTCATTTCCATGACTGGCAGCAAAACCAATCAAACGGCTTGTATTCTGGCTAATATTAATCACCTGGACATCTTGATCAATCAATGCTTTCAAAGTTAATAAATAACTATATGCCGTTCCATATTTCCCTTTTAATTTTCCATTTGATAACTCATAATATACAGCACTGTGATACAGTTCCCCTTTTCCGCCCATGACTCCTGATACACCAATTTCATTATTCCAAACCGCATCCATAATTCCTGATACATGTGTACCGTGCATCTCAGGTTCAACCGTATATTTATTGACAGTCGTCATTCCAGTATCCTCTTCTATAAAGAAATAACGACTATCGATTGATGGAAGATCTTCATGAGAGATATCTGGCATTGAATCAATCAGTCCAATATGAATCCCCTGCATCTGATCCAGATATTTCCAAGCACCTGGAGCATCAATTGCCTCCATTCCCCAGTTTTCTCCATGTGGTACTTCCACATTCCACGCATCACCATTCCAAGGATCTTTGGGAAATATTGATTCTGAACTTGTCTCATCATTTTCCAGTTCTGTCATCATGTTCAGATACGCATCATCTACCAATGATTCGGATTTTAACTTCTTAATCAGAGTCTGTAATTCCTCATAGGTCATGGAATTCTGAAATATCAGGCGATAGACACCAATATCTGCCATAGATGAATCAACTTCTGCTTCCAGTGTATCAAAAAGTGCCAATATTTTTGCTTCCGATGCCCAAGTCTTCGTGAGGACAATCACTTCATTGTTCACATACACCAGACCACTGGATTCATTCACGTCAATTTTTTCCGATGTTTCCGCCAATTCGACAATTCCAGGTTCATCTTCCACAAATTCATCTTTCGGTGTAAAAAAATGCGGAAAAATATAAAACACCCACATTGCCAGAAAAACCGCTGTCAGAATCAGCAAAACAATTAAAAAAATAGCTATTCTTTTAATTATTTTTTTCATGTCTGCCTCCTCTTACTGCAATAACGCAAAAATAGATGCACAGACACGCTGCTCCAATCACTGTCAAAGCCATCGCATATACAATTCCAAAATTCTGAAATGCAACTGTCGTATGAATCATAATTTCTTGCCACTCACTGGAAAGTCCCATCAAAATCTTTCCTTTAATAAGAACCTCTGCAAGACTAAAAAGCGCGGAAATTATCATAGAACCGCCTATCACAAAAAAAATTCTTCGCACGCAACGAACATTGACCCATACAATCAAAAATAGTAAAAGCAGTAAAAGACCGCTGACAAAAGCGGCAAAAAGACCGGAATCAAAAAGTTCTTCCAATAAATCACCCGAAAAAAGCCCAATCGCCGGAATCTCTATGTATTCATTTATTCCATAAAGAAATAATAAAGGCATCATCAAGTCAACTACAGCTGTCAAAAGCAAACCAAGCAGCACAGAAAGCAATATGCTTACCCATGAAAACCCATTCTTTTCCCCTAATCGTTTCTCCATACTCAACTCCCCCATGCTTTTATCCGATCCGTTCTATCACAACAGCATCATTCTGCACGATCATGGAATCTCTCAGCGTCACATTGGTGATCGTATCGCTTCTTCCGGCCAGCGGATCGATCTTTACTGCTGTCTCACATCCATAGCAGCGAATCCGCTCCATATGGATTCCATCAAAATGCGGCACATCTTCCTCTTTCTCCTGGATGATCTCTTCATTTTTATCCAGGAGATTTAACTGGTAAGACATGGTCAGGATCACGGCTTCCTGCTTGATCTGCATCATATCGATATCCCGGATCGTGATATTCTCGATCCTGCCGCCTCTTCCAAGGGCGCTTTTCAGACGGATACCCACATCAGTTCCAAGGAAGGTACACCGCTCCACCAGAATATCCCGCACATCTCTGGACATCTCGCTTCCAATCACAAACCCGCCATGGCCTTCGTAAACTACGCAGTCATGGATATGGATATTACTGCATGGACCGTAAAAGGTTCTTGCCACGGCATTTTTACCAGCCTTCACGCAGATTCCATCGTCTCCCGTCTCGAATGTACAGTGATGGATGTGGACATTGGTACAGGACTCCACATCGATTCCATCTCCGTTCTGGGCATAGTAAGGATTTCTCACTTTTACATGATCGACGGTCAGATCTTCACAGAAAAACGGGTGCAGATTCCATGCCGGAGAATTCATAAATGTCACGCCCTGAAGCAGGATCTTCTTACAATGTCTCAGGCTTAACAGCACCGGGCGGTAAAAATCATAATAATCTGCTGCCGCTTTTAAGGCATTCTCATCCGTTCCCTGGATATTTTTCTCATTGCCTGTCAGAATCGTCTCTGTGGGCATCCAGATCTCTGTTTCCTTGGTACATAAGATGAAGGTACTTTTCTTTAACAGCGCCTCCCACTGGATATCAGTCACTTTAAACCGTTTTACCGGTCTCCATAGATCGCCGCTGCCGTCAATGATGCCATCACCGGTAATCGCGATATTTTCCGCGCCCTCTGCCATAATTGGAGAAATGGCGCGGATACATTCCTGCCCTTCATAGTTTGTGATGACTAACGGATAATCTTCCCTGTTCTTGGTAAATTTTAAAAGAGCCTGGCTTTCCAGATGAAGCCGCACATGACTCAGTAAGCGGATCGGCGCAGATGCCCAGATACCAGCCGGAATGACCAGCGTTCCACCTCCATGTTCTGAAAGTTCCCGGATCGCGCGATTGATGACTTTGGCATTTTGTCTTCCTGCTTCATCGGAAAACGTGCCGCTTACCGCACCAAGCTCACTGATCAGAACCTGTTTATCTGAAAATTGTGGCAATTCTGTCTTAAAATCCTCTCTGTACATAATATTACTCTCCTTTTTTACTGGTCCTTCTGCTGCCGTGACTGTCTTGTTGTGACCGTCTTGTTGTGACTGTTTTCCAGTATAACAAAAAGACCGCAGATTTCCAATCACCTGCGGTCTTTTTCTTTAAAAATTATGTTACTTCTTTTTCTTTTTCCTGAAAATCAGAAGCACGGCCAGCACCACCACGGCTGCAGCCAGGATCAGGATATTCTTCAAGATCGGGGTCTCATCCCCTGTTTTTGGGATCCCCCACAAACCGATGCGATTCTCAGGTTTTTTGTTCCGATCATCAGCCCGTTCCGTCTGTGCCGGTCCTGAAATCGCTCCAGGGTCATTTCCTGTCGTCGTTGTATTCGCCGGAAATGGCTTTACTGGGCGGTCTTTATCATCTGATGTCCGGCTATTGGTGAATTTCACCTTCGTCACAGCAAATGGCTGGATCACTCCCTGATCCGCCTCCGAAGTCGTCCGATAACGGTCCAAATTCGCTTCTTCTTCCGTTACGGTATAAGAGACCATACCAGGAAGATGATCCGCCCGGACGCTTTCTCCGCTTTTCAGCGTGATCTCTGCCTTTCCGTCACGGAAGGATACCTCTCCGTATACGCCATCCGGAAGTCTGCTTCCATCTGGTAAGGTTCCCACCGTGATCGTGAAATGGAACTCACGGGATTGTTCTCCGCCAGAACCAGTAACTTCCTTGGTCAATGTCAGACTTCCATCTCCCACATTTTCCAGAAATACCTGGTTTCCATCCGAATCCTTGGAATCATATACCCGATAATCCTTTGGAACCTCTTCCTCAACCTTGTACCGATATACGGCGCCGGAAGCATTGGTCCGAGATATCTTTTCATATACAAAGCTCCAGGTATCATCCGAATTCCGATACCAGACAGGCATCGCTCCAGTTACCTCTTCCCATGTACTTTCCCCATCCGCCTGACGGTATAGATGTAATTGCACAGTGGTTGGTCTTCCCGCATACTGTCCGTCATTCCAGGTCTTTCTTCCCACCAGATCCGTTTCTTTCTTCAGATAATTGGTCAGTTTTCCCTGATCGTTGGCCAGCTTCACCGGCTGGTTCTCCAGACATACATAAGATGCGTCCAGAAGCCTTGCGCCTTCGGCAACCGTCGGAGCCTGTTCTTCCACATCGTATGTGTATGGATTTCCATTCACATCCTGGATCGGCATATCTTTCCAGGTATATACCCACTGATTTCCAGCAGATTTCTGCACTTTTGGAGACCGGTCTGTGATCTTCTCCCGATGTCCACCTTCCGTCTGGCGGTACAAGATCAACTCCAAATGGTCTGGACGGGTCTTATAAGCATTTCCATGATCCAGCCATTCCTTCACCACCGTCAGATCCGTCAGCTGCTGGTTGGTAACAACAGCTGCCGCATTGGATGCGGTTGCCAGACTTGCTGCTTCTGTTACAAGGAATCCAGTATCTGTGACAATCTCTCTTGCGTAGTACAGGTACTGCTCCGGAGCAGACAAAAGCTGTCCATGTTCATCCAGAACCCGGTACTTGTCAAAATAAATCGGATTTCCATTTGCATCTAGGATCTGGTCACCAGACCATTTCCAGCCATTGGCTTCCTCTAAGGAAACTTCTCCAAGAAATTCGGAAGCCGCATCTCCCACAGAGGTCTCCGGGATCTGCCCAGTGGTAGTCCGGTATAGTTTCATATGAACCGGATGCTTTACCGAATCCTCTCTTACTCTCCATTTCTTTTCCACCTGGAACTGAACCTGACGAATGTTGACCAGATCTTCCAATCCGCTGTTATCTGCATCTGCCAGAACCACATTCCGATAGCCGTCTGGTACGATTTCCTCTATCCGGTAATGGTAACGGACGCCATTGGCATCATAGCCATCCAGATTGATAAAGGTATATGTCCAGGTGCTGCCTGACTTACTCCATAACAGCTGCGGATTGACAATGCTTCCAGCCGTTTCCGGATCATAGCTGATCTCTTTTTCTGTAGTTTCTCCATCCAGTCTCTGCCATAATCTCAATCCCAGGGTATCTGGACGGTCAACCGCTCCATCTGCCCAGAGCTTTGTTCCACTAAGAGAAATTTTGTCGACAGTTAGTACATTGGTCAGACCCGCATGGCGGCTGATGTGGCTGATGTTGGGCATACCGGTATCCGCATCCTTTTCGATCTCTGTCGGATGCGCCGGATTTGTTCCCTGGCTGCACACATATTGATGGAATTCATAAGCAGGTCCATGAAAGGTACTGCCTGGATTGATCGCCGGTACTGTCTCCCATACATAATAGGTATAAGATTTTCCATCCGGATCCGTTGCAGGAAGATTTTTCCAGGTATAGGTCCACCGGTTCGCTTCCGTACCGGTTCCTGCAGTCTTCTCCACCGTAATCCCAGTCAGCTCGGCATCTGTCAATTTCGTAAAATCCGTATCACCTTCTGCCTTGCGGTATAAGGTCAGTTTCAGATCATCCAGTGTATTCGGTCTGGTGCGGTACTGGTTATTGTTGTCCATCCAGTTCTTGACTACTGTCAGATCCGTCAGCTGGGTGTTGGTTATGACGGTGGTCATGGAATCCGGCACTGCCTTACCCTCTGCCAGGGCAGATGGATTCATCTCCTCTTTTACCGCATAGCGGTAACGGTAACCATCTGCCTCCACCTCCGCCAGCCGTCCCGCTCTCCCGGCCGGTACAACGGTACTGTCAATCAAGAGCTCTCTTGCATAATACAGATATGGTTTTTCTTCTGCCTCTCCGTAAGTTCGCTGATCAAACGTAGTCCCATGAAGAGAATCACCGGACCATTCCCAATTGTTACCGGAATTCAGAGTTACCTGACCAATCAATACCGAGCTTCTTTATATAAAGAGAGTTCATAAAACATACTCTTATTTTTCATATAGTGGCCATAGATGATGGAATTATAGGAAGAAAAATCCGAACGGTTTTCCGCATCCAAAAACAAACAGCCGGCCTTGTTCTTCGTCCCATCAAATAAATGATCCAGATAAAATTCATGATCCTTTCCCTGGACCACCGGGTAGTCAATCCCTGTTCCGGGAAGCCGCAGCCAACCCACATAATCCGGGTTGATCTGTTTTAATTTTTCTGATGGGGCCATCAATTTCTTTTCGTCTGAAGCTTCCCCATCCTTTTTTACAGCGTTATCCCCAGGTTTTTCTGTTGTCATAGCCGCCAGCTGTTCATAGACCTGATCCGACCGGTGATATTCTATGTCATACCCAAGGATCGTGACCAGCTTCCAGGCGATCACAAGCACACATAATCCAACCGCAATCCAATAAATACTATTTTTCATATATATTTTTCTATATTTCATCTTGAACTTTATACAATTTTATAATCAAAGGCATCCGATATTCTATAGTACATCAATATCCATTATATTCTCATCCCTCAAATAAAGTCAATCATTCTTCACAGCATTTTCACATTCCATCAACCAGTTTTCCCAATAGCCATCTTTTTTGTACCAAAATAACAAAGAGCAGGTGTCTGATGGATTGTTTTCCAACTCATCAGATACCTGCTCTGCTATTCCTGTTTCCAGTTCTATTCCTCTAACAACCAGATCAGCCAGTCAAAATCCATAAACAGACTATCCCAGCCGCTCCATTCATTTTCATACCAGTCTTCATAATCATAACGATCCTGGACGCCACTGGCACGCACAAACCTGCCAAGCCAGTTTACATATTCCTCTTCCAGCCCGGAATTGGAAAATACATCGGACAGTTCCTCATAAAAATCCGGATCTCCATAAGGAAGCGTGACCGAAAGTCCCGTCATACCAACTTCATCCGACGTACATGCAAAATACGCCACCGCCAGCTGCAAAGCCGCTTCCAGTGCCTTCGATTCCTCTGACTGGATATTCTGCGCCACTGCCATAATATCCGTGATATAATAATCCGACATATCATAATCACCATTGGCATCAAAGATCCAATCAAACAATCCTTTTTCTTTCAGTACCGGATGTGCCCTCCGTCCTCCTTTGATATGCATACTGTAATTTTCCCCTAACAGAGAACGCTCATTCGCATAAGCAAAATCTTTCCAGGCCGTATAAAGCAGATTGCTGTAAGAGGCATCAATCAGAGCCAGAGTCGCTGCACCTCCATCCTGATCGTTTTCATTGGCAGAAACCATATCGTCTACGATCAATCTGCCAAGCTCTGGTGTCTCCAGGGACGTGTTATCTTCCAACGCTTTTAACCAGCCTGTGTAAGACCAGCCGATCCCTGTCTCAAAATCTTCGGAGAGGATCAGGTAATCGCAATAATCCTGTAATCCCAGGCACAGTTCCATGGAAGACATGATACAGCAGTCCATACCGATCACATCAAAATATATACCTCCATTTTGCAATGCGTGCCGCATCTGATCCATGGTCAGGGTCTCCTCATGCACCTGGTTCTCATCATATCCAAAACCATAGACAGGACCTGCTCCATGATCCCAGAAGATCAGCAAATTCCGGTCTGCCGGATAGTTTTTTGATCCCCAGCAGATAAAATCAGAAAGAGTAGACGCCTGGGTGCTGTCTTCCTGTCCCAGAGAATCGTCTTCCAGCACCAGTTTTCCGCCATCCAGACGGTATCTCTGGGTGTGGTCTGAAGCGATCCCCAGTCGCTTGGACCAATCCTTCGTTCCCACGGTCTCGATCAGCACCTGTACCTTGTCCCCGGTCTTTGCCGCCAGCATCTCCTCCAGATCGTCAGTAGCAGAACCGTCCTCCGATTCCAGATCAGAGCCATTCATAAATACAAAAACCGTAACGGTATCTGTTCCATCTCCTTTGGTTGTAACCTCTTTTTCACTGACCATATCCGTCGGAAATGTCACTTCTTCTGCCCCGGAATTATCAGAATTCTGGCGATCCGATGCCGGATCATTCCTGTCACTTTCCTTTGCAACCCGTTCACTGACAGTCTCTCCCGCATCCCCTGTCTCTTCATCATCCGGCAAAAGCATGAGGATCACAAACAACACGATCATGACCACCACAAGATTCCGGACAAACCGGAACAGACGCCCCTTTTTCTGCTTTTTTCCCACTCTTTTCTTCCCCCTATCGCATGTGCCCCAAAGACTTTCCTGTGCCTGTCCTTGCCGCTGAAATTTCCGGAATATCTTAACATTTCCGCTCTTATTTTCTAAAATAAGCATAACATTCCCATAGACGATTGTCAAAATTTATCCGGTAGTTTTCCAGTTTTCCAAACAAATTCTTAACAGACTTCTTATGGCGTGGTATACTTTTTTCATTGATAATTATCTACAACTATTTCCCAACCAGGAGAATTTACCATGAAAAGTACATCCAATGCCCCTATTTATATGAAGGTATACAATCGTCTCAAAAACCAGATCTTAAGTGGTTCTTATCCCTCTGGAAGCTTTCTTCCCACAGAAAGCGAACTGGAGCAGATCTATCAGGTCAGCCGCACTACGATCCGCAAAGCAGTGAAAATGCTTTCTGATGAGGGATTTTTAAGTGTACGGCAGGGCTGCGGTACCATGGTCATGAATACACGTACCACACAAAACTACAACCAGGTGACTTCTGTTACAGAATCTTTAAAAAAACGGGGCTATGAAGTGACCACAGCCAGCATGATGATCGATGTAATTCCGGCAACCCGCGAAATTGCCCTGGATCTTCAGATTCCGGATGAGACACCGGTAGCACGGATCCAGCGTCTGCAGCTGGCCGATGGAAATCCCGTGACCCTGATGGAAAATTATGTAGAATATGCCAAAGTACCAGATATCGAAAAACACCAGGGACATTTTGTAGCTCTGTATCAGTTTTTAGAAGAAACTTACGGACTTGCCATCGATTCCACCAGAGACCGGATCTCTGCCAGATCTGCGGATTTTATGGAAGCGCAGGTACTGGGAATCGAGCCAAAAGACGCCCTTTTAGTGATCCACCGCATCACCTATTACCAGGACCATCCTGTCAGCATCGATCATGTGCGGGTGATCGGAACCCAGTATGAAGCGGAAATCTCAGGAAAAGGAAGGAGCAAATAAACATATGGACAAATTCAGTTTTCAGACAGCGCTGGCACAAAAAACAGATATCAGCTGTGTACAGGCATTTCACACCTACGCAGAAATCGACCGTATGATCGAAGCAGCCATCAAGTATCATTTTGCGGCTGTGTTTACCCTTCCAGCTTTCAGTTCCTATGTGGCAAAAAAACTGCGTCCATTTCCAGAAATCCACACCGGCGGCGTCATCAGCTTCCCATCTGGCGGAGACACCTCCATCCAGAAAATGCGTCAGGCGGCAGAACTATTGGAAGCCGGATGCCAGGAACTGGACATGGTAATGAATCTGACCGCTTTCAAAAGTCAGGAATATGGTGATGTGGTTCAGGATATCATTGGTGTCCGCAGACAGTCAGACTCTGCCATCCTGAAAGTCATCATTGAAGCCCCACAGTTATCTGAAAAAGAAATCCGCAAAGCCGTGGATCTGTGCGTGGATGGCGGTGCGGATTATGTAAAAACCAGCACCGGCTGGTACCCTTCGCATCCCTCTGCCCTGGAACAGATCCAGATCATGGCAGACCAGGCGGCTGGACGGATCAAGATCAAGGCAGCCGGAGGAATCCGTTCTCTTGAAACCATATGTGCCATGGAACAAGCCGGGTGCAACCGTTTTGGTATGGGACTCTCTTCTGCCCTTGCACTTTTCCGTGATATCCCGTAGCTCAAACGATACCTTTTGATGATCTTTATGCAATAATATGAAATTTGTATCAATTTTTTGTGAAACATTCCTTTAATTTTGTGTTGATTTAGATATCTTTTAGTGATATATTATAGATACCAAATGACATTTATTTAACAATCATCACGTACAAGAAAGGGGATTTACACATGAAAGGTTATGCAATGCTGAAAATTGGGGAATCTGGCTGGATCGAGAAGGAGCGTCCTGCATGCGGACCGATGGACGCCATCTGTAAGCCATTGGCAGTTGCGATCTGTACTTCTGACGTTCACACTCTCTGGGAAGGCGCCATCGGTGACCGCCACAACATGATCCTGGGACACGAGTGCTGTGCAGAGGTCGTAGAGGTTGGTTCTCTGGTAAAAGATTTTAAACCTGGCGACCGTGTTTTAGTTCCTGCTATTACACCAGATTGGAATTCCTTAGAGGCACAGGCTGGTTATTCCATGCACTCCGGCGGTATGTTAGCTGGCTGGAAATTCTCCAACTTCAAGGACGGCGTGTTCTCTGAGTTCTTCCATGTCAATGACGCAGACGGCAACTTAGCCCTTCTTCCATCCAACATTAGTCCGGTTGACGCTTGTATGCTATCTGATATGGTTCCTACCGGTTTCCACGGCGTAGAACTGGCTGACGTTCAGTTCGGTGATACGGTTCTAGTCATCGGCATCGGCCCGGTTGGCTTAATGTCCGTAGCAGGAACAAACCTGCGCGGTGCTTCCCGTATCATCGCAGTTGGCACCCGCCCTGTCTGTGTAGAAGCAGCAAAGAAATACGGCGCAACCGACTTCATCAGCTACAAGAACGGTCCGATCTCCAAACAGGTTCTGGAGATGACAGATGGCAAAGGTGTCGATAAAATCGTGATCGCAGGCGGCGGTGTCGAGACCTTCTCCGAGGCAGTCAAAGCATTAAAACCAGGCGGAAAGATCGGTAATGTTAACTACCTTGGCTCCGGCGATACCATCGATATTCCTCGTGTAGAATGGGGTGTTGGTATGGGCCACAAACAGATCAACGGTGGTCTGATGCCAGGCGGACGTCTCCGTATGGAAAAACTGGGCGCTCTGGTTGCTGCTGGTAAGTTAGATGTTTCCCCATTAAGTACTCATGTATTCGATGGCTGGGATCATCTGGAAGAGGCACTCTTCTTAATGAGAGACAAACCAGCAGATTTGATTAAACCTGTTGTGAAAATCGGATAGCTATATTGACGATTAAATCTGGAGATTACAGAACTTTATGAAAATACTGATCGTATCCGGTTTCTTAGGTGCCGGAAAAACTACCTTTATCAAGGCTCTTGCAAAGCATACTGGCAAAGAATTTGCCATTTTGGAAAATGAATATGGTGCGGCTGGGATTGATAAAGACCGGCTGGAGACAGAACTTGCAAGCGGCACTGTGAACATCTGGGAAATGACCGAAGGCTGCATCTGCTGCTCTGCCAAAGGCGATTTTGCCCTGTCTGTCCTCTCCATCGCGAATGCCGTTGACCCGGAGTACCTGGTCATCGAGCCCACCGGCGTTGGAAAACTGGGCAATATCGTGGAAAATCTAAAGCAAATCGAATACGATCGCATCACGCTTTTAGCCCCGGTAACTGTGGTGGACATCCACAGTTACCGGCGTTATTTGCAGGAGTATCCGGAGCTTTACCAGAATCAGATTGCGGAAGCTGGTACGATTCTGGTATCCAAAACCGAGCAGGCATCCGCAGAAGAGAAACAACAAATCTTCTCTGCTCTATGTGCCATCAATCCAACTGCCCAGATCATCACAGATCATTACTCTCTTCTGGCTTCAGATGAATGGCTCCATTTACTAGAAAAAGGCCATGACGGATTTCTCCATCACAGCCCTTTTTCCGAAGCCTCTGCATCCGCAGATTCAGAACAGCTTCCAGATTCTTTTACCTTAAAACATGTCCACATGCGTTCTCCTGAATCTTTATTCCTGTTCCTGGAGGACTTAATCCGTGGTCATTTCGGCAACGTTTTTCGTGCGAAAGGTCAACTTCCCGCTGGGGATACCTGGCTTCAGTTTGACGTGGCTGACAGCCGTTATTCCATCATTGACTGTGAGCAGGCTGCTGACAGCGAGGTGGTCTTTATCGGAACCGACATCCACCGCCAGCCTATCCGACGGTTATGTATGACAAAAATTACAGCTGGCCGGAGGTATTCTCGATCAGCTTTCCATCGATCAGTACCTGATCTGGAAGACTGATTCCATCTAACGGATCTCCAGAGAAGATCAGGATATCAGCGTCCTTTCCCACTTCCAGGGAACCAACACGGTCTTCAATCCCCAGATGTTTCGCCGGGTTGATGGTGATCGCTTTTAATGCCTCATACGGCTCCATCCCTGCTCTCACTGCCATGGCGGCACACAGGGACAGATATTTCTGAGGAGTCACCGGCGCGTCTGTAATAATGGAGACCTGGCATCCGGCTTTTGCGAGGACACCTGGAGTCGTCCAGGTTTTATTCTGTAATTCGAACTTGGTGGCATGTCCAAGGCTTGGCCCCACCGCGCATGGATATCCGGCTTTTACCAACTCGTCTACGATCAGATTTCCTTCTGTCGTATGCTCCAGCGTCAATTTTACATGAAATTCTTTTGCGATACGGATGGCTGTTAAAATATCATTGGCCTGATGGGCATGGGCTTTTAACGGGATCTCACGGTTTAAAACCGGGATCAGAGCCTCCAGCTTCATATCGAAAGCCGGACGTTTTGACGGATCATCTCCTGCTGCCTCTTTTCTTTCCTTATAATCGCTGGCTTTTAACAGCATCTCTCTCAAATGGGCTGCCGTTGCCATTCTGACTTCATTTCCACGGCCCTTGTAACATCTCTTTGGATTTTCACCGAAGGCACACTTCATGGCAACTGGGTCTTTCACTACCATATCATCCACACATCTTCCGGTGGTCTTGACTGCAAAAAATGTTCCACCAAGAACATTGGCGCTTCCTGGGCCAGTTCCTACGCAGGTCACACCGCCCATAGCTGCCATATTGACTGTCGGATCCATGGGATTAAAGCTGTCAATGCCGCGAAGCTGCGGAGTACAGGGATCACTTCCCTCATTATAATCCTGTCCCTCAAAACCGATTCCATAGCCATCCAGTCCCAAATGGCTGTGGGCATCTACAAACCCCGGATAAACATCTCTTCCGGACGCATCCATCACTTCTGCTCCATCTGCTTCCAGATGCTCTCCAATGGCTGCGATTTTTCCATCCTTTACCAGAATATCTGCCACATATGGCTCTTCCTTTACCAGATCGTGGATCCGGCCATTTTTAATACACAGCATTTATTTGCCCTCCTCATTTGTTAAATATTTACCAAACCAGTTCATCAGCTCTTTTAAACGGGTGATCCGGTTCTGTGGTTTTCCACTTCTGGACAGTTCGTGATTCTCCCCATGGAATAAAACCATACGTGCATCCACGCCCTGTCGTTTTACCGCTGAGAACATCTGGATCGCATCACCCATCCAACAGCGGTAATCTTCATCAGACTGCAGTAACAGTAACGGTGTCCGGCCTTTCGGCGCTTCTTTTAACGGGGACATACTCCAGACCTTCTCAAAATCTTCCCACGGATACGCCCCCATCTGCAGACGGTTGGCATAATAGCCAATGTCTGTATATAAGCATTTGGACAAATAATTGGAAATGGATCTTTGGGAGACTGCTGCCGCGAACCGGTCTGTGTGGCCTTCCATCCAGTTGCACATAAATCCACCATAAGAACCACCGCAGATTCCCACCCGTTTCTCGTCAATATCTGGATAATGCTTCAAAATCTGGTCAGATAATTCCATCAGATCCTGGAAATCATCGGCTCCAAATTTTTCCGTCAGATCCGCGTAAGCCTCGCCGCGTCCGTCAGATCCCCGCGGATTACCATAGAAGACGAAATAACCAGCCGATGCCAGGCACTGGAACTCATGGAAAAATACAGTACCAGACACGCCTTTTGGGCCACCGTGGATCTCAAATACCGCCGGATACTTCTTTCCAGGGACATAGTCTGCCGGATGGATCACATAGGCTTCCATCTCATATCCATTTTTACTCTCATAACGGAACCGTTCCGGCTCTACGACTTGATGTGTCTCCAGGTATTCGTCATGAAAGCCTGTCAGCTTTTCTTCTTTGCCACTGTCCGGATCCAGAAGATACAATTCCGTTAAATGCTGTCCACGCATGGCAGATAACAGGATCTGTTTTTTTCCGTCTGCCGTCCAGGCTACGTCAAAACCCGTCACTGCGCCAAATTCCCGGCTTACCTGAGTCATCTGTCCCTGCTGATCCATCATCATAAGGTAACTATCTCCCCAGGAAGTTTTCGTCAGATATAGTTTTTCTTCTGCCTGATCATAGCACAGGCTCCTGCCACTTCCAAACTTTGCGTCACTTCCCACAGAACTTCCAATTTCCATATCATAAAATGGCAGCTGTTTTATCTCACACTTAGTCAAATCATACTGATAAAATCTGGGATTGGCTCCAGCTCTCTTCTTTTCTGTCCCGCTATAGAAAATCTTCTCATTTCCTAAAAAGCAGACATGGCTGATTCCATAACGATCTTCCGGAACCAGCTGCGTCATCTGCTCCTGTTTGAGATCATACAGATACAGCCCCGACTCCGAATGGCGGATACTGGTATAAACCGGACCTGCAAAAGCGACCTTCTGGTGATCTGCAGACACATCATAAGACACTGTCTCCAAAAACGGAGAAGTGATCCGTTTCAGAGACTGGTCTTTCTGGGAAAATACATACAGCGCCGGGCGCTTGCGGTTGGTGATGCCTTTGCCGTTAAACCAGAAAGGGAGTTCCTCATAGATTTCATAATCTTTGCCACGGACTGCCTGGTACTCTTCCAAATCCTGTTCTTTGCCTGCTCCATCACCTGCAGTCGCTGCACCTGTTGTTCCATCTGTGTTCTGCATTGTCGCATCCACTTTATCTGCATCTGTCTCATTCTCATCTGCCACTGTGGATACCAGCCACAGGCCATCGCCCATAAACCGGATTCCATCGGCCTTTAACGGTACCGTCATAAAAGGTGTCGCTTCGCCGCCATGAATACTGATCTCATAATAGGTTGTCTCCGGCTTCTGTTCTTTCTGGTCATTGTCTTCTTTGTCCCGGCTGGAAGCAAATAAAATCCGCTCAGAATCCAGCCAAACAGGCTTTTTCGCCTCTCCGCGTCTGGCCAGTAATCGTTTTTCCTTCGTTTCCAGATCTACAGACCAGATACTGCTGTGATAGGTATTATCCTCTTTCGAAGCCTGGTTGACCACACAGACTGCCATCGTTCCATCTGGAGATAATGAAGCCTCTGAAACAAACCGGAACTCATACAGGTCTTCTCTTTCTACTGGTGATTTTTCCTGTCCTTTCATGCTTCTTTTCCTCCCTTCAGATAATGATCCATCCAATTGAGGATCTCCTGCATCCGGATGATCCGGTTTCTAGGTTTTCCACTCCGGGACAGCTCATGATTTTCTCCATGGATCACACACATCCGTGTCTCCACACCAAGCACCTTCAATGCCGCGAACATCTCCATGCCCTCAGCCACATTACAGCGGTAATCCTGATCAGAATGAACAAACAACGTCGGTGTCTTACTGTTTCCTACATATTTTAACGGAGAATGCTTCCACAGCTTTTCTGCACTCTCTACGGTAAGAACTGACTGCTCCCGTCTGGTAAAGGTATGCCCGATATCTGACATGTGCTCAAAGGAGATCCAGTTTGCAATAGAACGCTGGGAAGCCGCTGCTGCAAACCGATCCGTATGGCCAATGATCCAGTTCGTCATAAAACCACCATAAGAACCACCCGTCACGCCAACCCTGGACGGATCAATATCCGTTTCCCTGGCCAGCACATGATCTGTAAATGCCATGAGATCCTCATAATCCACCGTACCATATTTTCCACAGATATCTCCATATTCACTGCCAAATCCGTCAGAGCCTCTTGGATTCGTATAGAATACAAAATATCCGGCATTGGCCCATACCTGCATTTCATGGTGGAAAATGGAACCAAAAACGGTTCTTGGACCGCCATGAATATTCAGGATCGCCGGATATTTGTGCCCCGGCTTATAATCTGCCGGTTTCATGATCCAGCCTTTTAAACAGCTTCCATCCGCCACCTGGAATTCCGTTTCCTCTGGAACAGAATACTGCCATTTTCCCATGTCATTGATGTGGGTGATCTGTTTTCCGTTCAGATAAAGCTCTGCCAGACGATTTCCATACAGTCCACAGACTACTACCTGATCTTTGTATACATCAAAACTGTCACAGGAACCTTTTGTAACGTCCATATCTCCGGTCGATTTTAAAACTTCCTCAATCGCGCCTGTCTGGTCAATTTTGCAAAGTCTGGCACTGCTTTCTATGGTGCTGATAAAATAGCACTGGCCATCTCCGTCTTTTTGTACCCGGCCTCCACCCAGTCTGGCATCACTGCCTACGGAGCTTCCCTGACTGCTGTGATCATAAGCCGCCAGATGCCTGAACTGGCCATTGTCCAGATCCATAGTATAAAATTCCTGATATTTATTATCACCATATGGATTCTGATCCCCATAGGCTTCATTAGACGTCACCAAAGCCTGATCATCTGCCCAGAAGCTTACAAAACCAGTTCTTCTGGTCTCTTTCTCCAGAAGACATCGATTTTCCCCTGTTTCCAGATCATAGAGGTAAATTCCATAATATGTACCCCTCACATCCATCCATGGGTACGCCCGATACAAGATCCGGTTTCCACGAACCGAAACTTCAGCCACATCCGCTGATTCTTCTGATAACTGTTTCCAGGAACCGTCCTTCTGGGAATACAGATAAAGCCCTCTGCGGATCTTATTGGTCATGCCCTTTCCATTGGACCAGAACGGCACTTCATCGATCACTTCATAAGCCGGATCTTTTTTCTCCGCATTTTTCATCAGCTCTGTTCCCGTAATTAAGAAACAGCCATCCGTCAGTTTCTGAATCCCGTCTGCTTTTACCGGAACCTCAAAAAGCGGAAACGCCTCGCCACCATCCATAAAAATCTGATGATAAATGGTCTTGCTGCGGCCTTCTTCTGTTTTCCCCTCTGGATATAGCAGGGATTTTTCATCCAGCCATATGTAAGAAGTCACCTTCCCAGACGTGGAAAGCTGACTGTAGGAATCCTTTTCTGTATCATAAAAATACAGATTCCCTGGATAACTGTTGCTTTTTAAATCTGCCTGCCGCACTACAAACGCAATATAACGCCCATCCGGCGAAAATCCCGGATTACTCACAAAGTGAAACTGGCAGAAACTATCAATCCTGACTGGTTCCATCCCAAAACCTCCTTTGTATCTCATGAACTGTTGAACAGTTTTGCAGTTATAGTCTCTTTTTATTATACAATTTAATTCCGATTTGCCAAGTAGGATTTTTGTTATTCATCCATTTTTATAATGAAATGATGTTGGGGCCAAAAGCTTTTGACCCCTCTGATACCGAATTGCTCTGCACTGCGTGCTCCCGCAATTCTCAAAAACATTCGTAATTCGCTCATTTTTCTTTGAAAAATGGCTGCTTACTCATGTTTTTGGCGGGTCCCAAGGTCAAAAATTCTCCTGCAAGCAAGCTTGCGTCGAACTTCTGACCTTTTGACCCTGGTATCATGAAATGTTGCATTGTCTTAATATTTCTTTTAAGGTTCCCGCTGATTGTATCAGTTTTTCATGCTCTTCCTCATTCAGGGAAATCGGCACCCGCACTTCAAATCCGTCCGCCCCCACAATGGACGGCATGCTTAAAGCTACATCATCGATTCCAAATTCTCCATGCATCATCGTAGAAACTGGCAGAATGGATTTCTCATCCCTGATGATCACCTCGCAGATCCGCTTGATGGTCATGGCAACACCGTAATAGGTGGCCTGTTTTCGTTCAATGATCTCGTAGGCGCTCCGTTTCACGGTTTCTGCGATATTTTCCTGGATCTTATCGTGGTTCCATTGCCCCCGCATCTCACAGAAATCGTCTAACGGAACGCCGGAGATATTGGCGCTGCTCCATACAGCAATTTCACTGTCTCCATGCTCGCCAATGATAAATGCATGAACACTCTTACTGTCCACAGCCAGATGTTCTCCCACCTGATACTTTAACCGGGCAGTATCCAGAACTGTTCCTGATCCGATCACCCGATTCTCTGGAAATCCGGATAATTTCACCGTTACATACGTCAGGATATCCACTGGATTGGACACCACAAGCAAAATTCCCTGACAGTTTCGTTTTGTAATCTCTGGAATGATCTTCTGGTAAATACTGACATTCCGGTGCACCAGATCCAATCTGGTCTCCCCCGGCTTCTGTCCCGCTCCCGCCGTGATCACAATGATCGCCGCATCCGTAATATCATCATAGCTGCCTGCGTAAATCTTCATATTTCCCACCAGCGGAATCCCATGGCCGATATCCATAGCTTCTCCCTCTGCCTTCTCATGATCCACATCGATCAACACGATCTCCGCAAACAGCCGGTTCTGCATCAAAGCAAACGCTGCAGCCGATCCCACATACCCGCAGCCGATCATTGCTACTTTCCGTAAATTCACCTGTCCCATGCACTGTGCCTCCTGTCTCTTTCACTCCACCGTAGTGTGATCCCACGGAGCGATTTTTGTGTCATAGGACGAAGTTTCCTATGACATAAATAAAAACCCTTTGAACCTGTACAGAATTAGTCTGCACGGATTCAAAGGGTTTTATACGTTTTACTCTATTCCGCTGATAGGCGATAAGAATTCATTTGCTTACGTTTTTGCTCTGTCTCTGCCCTTCTTTATCTGCTTTCATTTATGTGATCTTCATTTTGAAATCATCTGACTATCTGTTCGACACATTCCAGCTTGCTGACGGATACTTCATAAGCCACCCGCTTCTCACATTCCGACTCGCTGATCTTCTTTGTATACTCCCGGCTCTGGACTCTTCCCCAGATGCAGACTCTGGTGCCGACCTGGAAATTAGACGCATATCTGGCATTTCTGCCCCAGGCGATACATGGTATGTAATCGGATTTGCCATACGGACGGTTTACCGCCAGCAGGATATCCGCAATTTCCCTTCCAAGAGGAGTTTTCCGGTAGATTGGAGTCTTGCAGATATAGCCGTCCAGAAAGATCTGATTCGTCTTGGTATAATCTGTAAATTCCTCCATAAAATGGATCTCCCGGACAAATACAGAAAGCACCAGCCGGTTTCTGGAGCCTTCATGCCGGTTGTAAGAACGAAACTGCCCAATAGCCTCTACGGTACAGCCCTGATAATTTTCTGTAACATCAACCAGACGTTCTGAAACCATAAGCGGTATCACATCTGCTTGATCACTTAAACGGTTGACTTCCAGATCCACCAGATAAAACCCCTCGCCAAACACTTCGTGGCTGAATGTGAAATCTGAAACGATCTTTCCAATGACACTTACCTTGTTGTTTTCAATAGTTTTTTCTGACATAGTATTTCTCCTCTTCCATTCTTTTTTAAGTTAGCTTATCCGCAACTATTCCGATTGTCTGAACAGTTACTCCGATTGCTAGTATAAAATGTATGAAAAGCAAGCTTTGGACATGTCAAAAAACGTTCGCAAAATTATGACAGGATTCTTATTCAATTGTTAAGGGGATGAATTGTAATATGTCTAATCTGGGAATTCTTTGACGAATGTCTGAAGCTAGAAATTCCTGAATTCAGAAAATCATTACGGGTATCAGTATAGCATATGTTTTTCGTTCTGGAAAGCCCTGTTGGGAACTTTTTACACCACCTTTTTTATGCCTGTCATGTACAGTACCGTACACCATTTTCCTGCTCTTTCATATGTTATAGTAACTTCTGTCATGGAGGTATGCTTGTGACCCCAAAGCTTCAGGTCAGGAATTTAAGCTATTCCTACCATTCACATAGTGGTGAGACCAAAGCCCTCTCCCATATTTCCTTTGATGTGGCGGATGGAGAATTTCTTGCAGTTGTCGGCCCATCCGGCTGCGGAAAATCCACCTTGCTGTCACTTTTATGCGGGCTTCTGACACCGGAAGAAGGCTCCATCGTGATTGATGGCATTGACCGGAGAGATTCTCCCGCCGTCATCGGCTACATGCTGCAGAAAGACCATCTTTTCGAATGGCGTTCCATTCTCTCCAACACAGCCCTTGGTCTTGAGATCCATGGAAATGTTTCGCCCGATGATAAAAAGGACTTACTTTCCATGCTGAAAACCTATGGTTTAGAGCAGTTTTCCGCCTCAAAACCTTCTGAGCTTTCCGGTGGTATGCGGCAGCGGGCCGCCCTGATCCGTACCATGGCCTTAAAACCAGATATTCTGCTGCTTGACGAACCCTTCTCCGCCCTGGATTATCAGACCCGGCTGGAGGTCTGTGATGACATCAGTTCCATCATACGGACCCGTGGCAAAACAGCAATTTTAGTGACCCATGACCTATCCGAAGCCATCTCTGTGGCAGACCGTATCCTGATTCTTGGAAGCCGGCCCGGTCATGTAACCGGAATCATGAAAATCCAGTTTAACCAACCGTATGACCGTCCATTAGCCCGGCGCAATGCACCGGATTTTTCTGTTTATTTCAATCAGTTATGGAAGGAGATCAAAGAACATGACTGAATCCCGTCCCTCCAAAGCCCAGGAACGTTTCTTAAAAAATGAAAAACGCCACCATCTTCTGGTTGGAAGCGCCCGTTTTCTGGTATTTTTCCTGTTTGCCGGGCTCTGGGAGCTCTCCGCAGATCTGGGGATGATCGACTCGTTTATTTTCAGCAGCCCATCCCGGATCGCTCTCTGTTTTTATACCATGGCGATGGACAAAAGTATTTTTCTCCATATCGGAATCACTTTATATGAAACCCTGATCAGCTTCTTTCTGACTGTCCTAATTTCCGTCACCCTGGCAGTCCTTCTGTGGGCAAACCGCACTGCATCCCAGATCGCAGAACCTTACCTGGTCATGTTAAACAGCCTTCCAAAATCTGCTCTGGCGCCCCTGCTTATCGTCTGGCTCGGCAGCCATATGCATACGATCATTCTGGCTGCGGTTTCAGTGGCAGTATTTGGCTCTATTTTGACCTTGTATACAGGATTCACCCAGACAGACCCGGATCTGATCCGCCTGATCCGCTCCCTGGGCGGCTCCAAAAAGGATGTTCTCACAAAAGTTCTGCTTCCGTCCTCCATCCCCCTTCTCATCAGCACCATGAAGGTGAACATCGGGCTATGTCTGGTCGGAGTGATCATCGGTGAATTCCTGTGTGCCAATGCCGGGCTTGGATACCTGATCATTTACGCTTCCCAGGTTTTTAAGATGGATTTACTGGTTATGTCCATTGTGATTCTGTGCCTGCTCTCCACCTGTCTTTACCAGGGGATCGCATGGATCGAAAAAAGGCTGCCCTTTTAGCCAGGGCAGCCCTTTTCTGGTGTCATTTTTGCTTTCAAACCTATTGGATTTCCTTCAGATATCTTCCTAATGCATCCTGCCAGGAAGGAAGACGCTTAAATCCCATCTCGTCTAACTTGGACTTATCCATCCGGCTGTTCATCGGACGTTTCGCTTTCGCCGGATACTGATCACTGGTGACCGGGCTGACGGTTACGTTCATGCCCGCCTGCTTAAAGATCTCACAGGCAAACTCATACCAGCTGCACAGTCCCTCGTTCGTCGCATGATAACGGCCATATTTGTCTGTCTCGATCATGTCCACCAGCAGTCGTGCCAGATCATAAGTATAGGTCGGAGAACCGATCTGGTCCGCCACAACCGTCAGATGATCTCTGGTCTTACCAAGATTCAACATGGTTTTGATGAAATTCTTGCCATTCACGCCAAATACCCACGCAATACGGACAAGGAAGAACTTCTCCAGCGTTTCCACTGCCAGTTCACCCTCATACTTAGTCTGACCATAGACATTCAAAGGCTCTCTTTTATCATCCGGTTCCCATAGTCTGGTTCCCTGGCCGTTGAACACATAATCCGTGCTGATGTACATCATTTTACAGTTTAACGCTTTGCAGACTCTGGCGATATTCTCTGTGCCGCCTGCGTTGACCCGGCGGCACAGATCCACGTTGTCCTCTGCCGCATCTACGGCTGTATAAGCTGCACAATGGATCACTGCATCCGGCGCTGCCTCTGTGATGACCTTCTCCACAGAAGCTGCATCGGTAATATCCATTTCCTGGATATCCACGCCAATGCCCTCATGGCCTCTTCCCGCCAGTTCGTTCATTACATCATATCCAAGCTGTCCTTTTACACCTGTTACCAGAACTCTCATTACAGTCTCTCTCCATACATCTTGTCAAAATAATTCGCATACTCACCGGAAATGATGTGCTCCCACCACTCACGGTTGTTTAAATACCAGTCGATGGTCTGCTCAATTCCTGTATCAAAGGTATATTTTGGTTTCCAGCCAAGCTCGGTCTCTAACTTGGTCGGATCGATCGCATAACGTCTGTCATGGCCTGGACGATCGGTAACAAAACGGATCAGGCTCTCAGGCTTATTTAATGCTCTTAAGATGGTCTTGACTACCTCTAAGTTGGTGCGCTCGTTGTGTCCGCCCACATTGTAAACTTCTCCAACCCTGCCCTTGTGGATGATCAAGTCAATGGCCTCACAGTGATCGGATACGTGCAGCCAGTCTCTGACATTCTCACCGGTTCCATATACTGGAAGTTCCTCGTCTGCCAGGGCGCGGCTGATGATCAATGGAATCAGCTTCTCCGGGAAATGATATGGGCCATAGTTGTTGGAGCATCTGGAAATGGTCACTGGCAGTCCATAGGTTCTGTAATAAGCCAGTACAAACAGATCTGCGCTTGCCTTGGATGAGCTGTATGGGCTGGAGGTATGGATCGGTGTCTCCTCAGTGAAGAACAGATCCGGACGGTCTAATGGCAGATCTCCATACACTTCGTCCGTGGACACCTGATGATAACGTTTTACGCCATATTTTCTTGCAGCGTCCAGAAGCACTCTGGTTCCCATGACGTTGGTCTGCACGAAAATGCCCGGGTCGGTGATGGAACGGTCTACGTGGCTCTCCGCTGCGAAGTTCACCACGATATCAAATTTCTCTTTCTCAAATAAATCCATGATAAATGGCTCATCTGCGATGTCGCCTTTCACGAACTTGTAGTTTGGCTTATCCTCAACCGGTTTTAAGGTCTCCAAGTTACCTGCGTAAGTCAACAGATCCAGGTTTACGATCTGATAATCCGGGTATTTATTTACCATGTGGTGTACAAAGTTTCCGCCGATGAATCCGGCTCCGCCTGTGACTAAAATCTTCATAATTTACTCTCCTTTGTGTATGTCTGTCATGCACTGCTCCGGCATAATTATTTATCAATGAATTTGCCTGCTAATACGTCCATCAGATACTGGCCATACTGGTTCTTCTTCAGCGGCTGGATGTTCTCCAGAAGCTGATCTTTGGTGATCCAGTGATTTAAGTAAGCGATCTCTTCCAGACATCCGATCTTTCTATGCTGATGTCCCTCTACAGTGCGGACAAAATTGGTCGCGTCAACCAGAGACTCATGTGTGCCGGTATCTAACCAGGTAAAGCCCTGTCCTAACAGTTCCACATCCAGTCTGCCCTGTTCCAGATAGATCCGGTTTAAATCTGTGATCTCTAACTCGCCGCGGGCAGATGGTTTTAAGCTCTTCGCATACTCCACAACCTTATTGTCATAGAAATACAGTCCGGTCACGCAATAATTGGACTTCGGTTTCTCCGGCTTTTCTTCGATGGAAATGGCACGTCCGTCTGCGTCAAACTCCACAATACCAAAACGTTCTGGATCATCTACATAATAACCAAATACCGTAGCGCCCTCCTGCTTGTTCGCAGCCCGCAGCAGTCTCTTCTTCAGACCGTGTCCTGCGAAAATGTTATCGCCAAGGATCATAGCAACATGGTCATCCCCGATAAACTCCTCGCCAATGATGAACGCCTGAGCCAGTCCGTCTGGAGACGGCTGAACTGCGTAAGATAAGCTGATACCAAACTGATGTCCGTCACCTAACAGTGCCTCAAATCTTGGGGTGTCATCCGGTGTGGAAATGATCAGGATCTCACGAATACCTGCGCTCATCAGCACCGATAATGGATAATAGATCATCGGTTTATCGTAAATTGGCAGCAGCTGTTTGGATGTTACCATAGTCAGCGGATACAGTCTTGTGCCGGAACCGCCCGCCAGAATAATACCTTTCATAAAGAATACCTCCGTTTATCATATGTTTTCCAGGATTGCGCAACTGATCATTGTGCAACCGGCATTGCATGCTTTACGCTGATGCAAATTGATTTCATTTTTCACTTCTAACTGATAGTATAAAGGATGACGTTACGTCACTGTCAAGAACTTTTTCATGATAGATGCAAAATTATCAATCACATATCAATTACTTATACGAAGATTCTCGATTTTAATCCAGAAGCACCATCACTCACTTTTCTTCCTGCACACGAACATTCCTGCCATTTTCGTGATCTTGATCGCCCCATGCTCCTCAATCTTCTTCTGCAAAAAAGCCTTAAATTCCAGCTGTCTCTGATTCAGGATCTCGCTCTGGTTCCCGTGGCAGGACAAGATATAATCCAGCAGCGGCTCCGCCTCATCCACCAACAGATAATCCTCATACATCCGAAGTTCCACCTCTTCAAACTGTTCCCGCAGCATGCCCTCTCCATTTTCCAGGCCAAACAGCTCGTAAAGAGCTACCTCTGACAACGTGATTCTTGAATCGAATTCCTGCACCATGGAGGTGATCTCTTTCATGTGGTTTTTCCCATAAGTACTGCAATAGAAGGTTCCTCCCGTTTTCAGGACTCTCCGCACTTCTTTTAATGCCTGAGGCAGATTTTTCACATAAAACAGGACATGGTTGGCGATCACCGTATCGAACGCCTGATCCGGAAAGCTGAATTTCTGGCAGTCCTCGGTGCCAAACTGTATCTTCTTAGAAAATGCCGCCGGCATCCTTTCTTCTCTCAGGCGCTTCATGGCATCCTCTACCATTCCGGAGGAAATGTCCGTCAGATACAGACAGATATCGGGAATCTGACTCCTGTGACACCACAGCTCGCCATTTCCACATCCTGTCTCCAGCACCCGGTATCCATCTTTTAATGCAATCTGATCTGCCAGCCAGGTAAACCACGGTACCGGATTGTGGGAAAATCGCTGGTGCAGAGCAATCCGGACATTCAGGTTCACTGCATTTTTGTACTGTTCCACAATGGCGTGTTCCATGTTGGTGATATGGATCAGATTCAGAATATCGTTCCAGTCTACCTTACCCGACTGCTCCAGCATCTGCGCCGTATCCTCCAATGTTTTTTCCATCATCTGCAAATGCAGGATCCGCTTACGGATCAGGTCTTTCTGCAGCTCCAAAGAGTGGGCAATATCCTCAGAATCATCATTGATCGTCATAGCCATGATCTCTTCCAGGGAAAAACCCAGGTATTTTAAAGAGAGTATCTTCTGAAGGCGTCCAAAATCCTCATCTGTATATAGCCGATAGCCGGACTCACTGACCTTGCTTGGCTTTAAAATTCCCTGTTTATCATAGAAACGGACGGTCCGGATCGTCACATTGGCCTTTTTTGCAAACTGCCCTGACGTATAATATTGTCCTTTCATGCCCACACCGCCTTTCTTTTTTACACTATCGTAACGATTCAGTACCTTCATAGTTACGAGCAAAAATCCATTCCAGATCGGCTTCGCTGATAGGATTTTTGCTTTCTGGCCTATGTGTTCTTACGGTCAGCGCAGCATGTGCGCAGACCTACTGAATCGTTACATACTATCTTACCATACATTGTCTGCCCTTGCAAATCCGGTACGCTGGCTTCTGACCGTCTTCCATCGTATTACTTCGATCGTATTCTCCATCAACCAGTATATTTTTTTCATTTTTTATGCTATACTTTTTCCTATCTTAATGTATTGAAATAAGGAGATACCATCCATGAATCTTCAGAAAATCGTGACCGGCCAGTACGTGGAACTGCCGAAAATGTTAGATGCCAGAGAACGCCGTCAGTTTGTCCAGCAGAAATTATTAAACGAACACCAGCTTCCGCTGATTTCATTTACTTTAAATATTGTCGGACCTATCAAGGTCTTTCCACTTGCCATCCGTACCTTCGAGGAGGGACTATCCATGATCCGAACCCAGTGTATGGCATGGAAGCTTCCGATCATAGAAGAAAAACGAATCGAGGATATCACCGGATATGAGGCTTTCCTCGTCATCGATTCTGATGCCAGAACTGTAAAGGAAATCCTATGCCGCTTAGAGGAACGGACACCTTTAGGCCGGCTTTTTGATTTAGATGTGCTATCACCCGATGGAACCAAGATCTCCCGGACAGATTTCCATATGCCGCCCCGCAAATGTCTCCTGTGCAACCAGGATGCTTTCGTGTGCAGCCGTTCCAGGACTCACAGCGTGGATGAGATCCTGACGCGGGAATGTGAGATCATGGAGGACTATTTCCATCACCAGTACGCCCACCAGATCTCCTCTCTCGCTATGGCATCCCTTCTCTATGAAGTAGCTGCCACCCCAAAGCCAGGACTGGTAGACCGTGACAACTCCGGCTCCCACAAGGACATGGATTTTTACACGTTCCAGAGCAGCGCTGTTTCTTTAAACCAGTTTTTTGAGGAATTTACCCTTTGCGGCATCAAAAATCATGAACGTTCCTGCGAAGACATCTTCGCCCTGATCCGTCCGATCGGCATCCAGGCAGAGGCTGTCATGAAACAGGCTACCAATGGTGTCAACACCCATAAAGGCATGATCTTCTCCCTGGGCATTTTCTGCTGTGCCCTTGGTTATCTTTATGGAAATGATATTCCCTACACAGAAGCCTCTTTCCGTGACACCTGCCGTCAGATGACCGCCCACATTTTAGACGATTTCCAGGGCATTACCCTGGAAACTGCCAAAACCCACGGGGAACGCCTTTACGCCCGCTATGGCATCACCGGAATCCGTGGAGAAGCTGCTGATGGCTATCCAACCGTATTCGAAACCGCTCTTCCGGTATTCCGACAGTACCGGAATGAAGGCTTATCTGCCAATGATGCAGGTGTATTAACCCTGCTGCATATTATTGCGGGATCTGTAGATACGAATATCATTGCAAGATCTGATTATGAAACTTTCAGAAAAGTGCAGGCTCAGATTCAGAGCATGTTAAATTCAGGAATTGATACACGGGATTTTATTGCTGAAATAAGAACGTTGGATCAAGAATTTATCAAAATGAATATCTCGCCAGGAGGAAGTGCAGATATGCTGGCGTTGACTTATTTTGTAGCATCGTTATAAAAAAGTTATAAAAAAATTACTGACTAAGGCCAGAGCCAGTACCGCCTGACTCCGGCCCTTTGCCAGCACACCTACTCCTGCACCTCTCCCTGCGGCTGTGAGGCATCCCCCATCAGACTCTCAATCAGCGCCCAGATCTCATCTTTCCCCTGCTTCGTCTCCGCCGAAAATGGAATCAGAATCCCATCTTTTTCCATCCCCAGTCCCTGACGGACCAGCTTCACCTGTTTTGCCACCTGGCTTCTCTTGATCTTGTCTAATTTCGTTGCGATCACCACTGGATGAAATCCATTATACAGGATCCACTCATACATGGTCTTATCATTTTCTGACGGTTCATGCCGGATATCCACCAGCAGAAACACGCATTTTAACACATCGGATGACTTCAGATACCTTTCGATCATCTTCCCCCATTTCGCCTTCACTTCCTGGGTTACTTTGGCATAGCCATATCCCGGCAGATCCACGAAATAAAGTTCGTCGTTAATATGATAAAAATTAATCGTCTGGGTCTTACCCGGCTGGGAAGAGGTACGGGCAAGAGCCTTACGATTTAACAGGCCATTGATCAGAGAAGATTTTCCTACATTGGATTTCCCTGCAAAGGCAAACTCCGGGTGGGCATTCTGCGGAAACGTACTGGTCACACCGCAGACAGTCTCCAGTTCTGCTTTTTTTATAATCATACGTTAACTCCTTTCAGAACCTGATCAAGCACCTCTTTCATAGTGCTGACATAAACGATCTCAAGACCATCCAGAATCTCTTTCGACAGTTCCCCAATATCCGGTCGGTTCTTATCCGGAACCAGAACCTTTTTCATGTGGGCCATTTTCGCTGCCAGGATCTTCTCCTTCAGGCCGCCGATCGGCAGTACCCTTCCTCTCAAGGTAATCTCACCGGTCATGGCTGTCTTACAATCCACCAGACGATTGGTCACTGCAGAAAGCATGGCTGTCGCCATGGTAATACCCGCAGATGGACCATCCTTTGGCACAGCGCCCTCCGGGATATGGATATGTAGGCTGTGAGTCTCAAAATAATCATCTGCTATCTGGTATTCCGGGCTGATGGAACGGACGTAAGTTAAGGCGATCCGTGCGGACTCCTTCATCACATCACCCATTTGTCCCGTCATCAGCAATTCTCCCTTGCCAGGCATCACATTGACCTCGATCTGCAAGGTATCTCCGCCAACACTGGTCCATGCCAGACCACGGACGATTCCAACCTGATCTTCCTCATTGGCGTCTTCAAAGGAAATCCGCTCTTTACCCAGGTATTTCTCCAGGCTGTCTTCTCTTACATGAATTTTTACATTTTTATCTTCCAGATACTCTCTTGCCGCTTTCCGGCACACATCGCCGATCCGGCGCTCCAGATTACGGACCCCGGCTTCTCTGGTGTAATTATGAATGATCTTCCGGATTGTCTCATCACTGATCGTAAGGACCTCACCCTTCAGTCCATTTTTCTCCATCTGCTTCTCCACCAGATAATCTTTGGCAATATGGAACTTCTCATTTTCCGTATAGCTGTTGATCTCGATCACTTCCATACGATCCAGCAAAGGACCCGGAATGGTCTGAGTGGTGTTCGCAGTTGCGATAAATAACACCTGTGACAAGTCGATCGGTGTTTCCACATAGTGATCACGGAACTTCACGTTCTGCTCTCCATCCAGTACCTCCAACAGTGCTGAAGAAGTATCTCCCTTGTAATCACTGCTGACTTTATCGATCTCATCCAGAAGCATCAATGGGTTGCTGACGCCAGCCTGGCGCAATCCCTCAACCAGACGGCCTGGCATAGCGCCTACATAAGTCTTTCTATGACCACGGATCTCTGCTTCATCACGGACACCACCCAGACTGATGCGGACATATTTCTTATTTAATGCTCTGGCCACGGAACGGGCAATGGAAGTCTTGCCGGTTCCAGGAGGACCTACCAGACACAGGATCGGCCCATTTCCTTTCTTACTCAAGGTACGGACTGCCAGATACTCCAGAATACGTTCTTTCACCTTCTCCAGCCCATAGTGATCCTCGTTTAAGATCTCCTCAGCATGGCGGATATCGTTATTATCTCTGGAAACCTTCTTCCATGGCAGTTCCAGAAGCGTCTCAATGTAAGTCCGGAGCACATTGGCTTCCTGGCTTCCGCTTGACATCGCCTTGAATCGTTCGATCTCTTTCTTTAATTTGTCTTTTGTTTCCTTACCTGCTTTCAGGCTTTCCAGCTGATGGCTGTATTCATCCGCCTCGCTGGATGGGCTATCCTCTCCCAGCTCCTCGCGAATGATCCGCATCTGTTCCCGGAGAATATAATCCCTCTGGTTTTTATCAATGCTTGCTTTCACCTTACCCTGAAATTCCCGTTTTACACGTCCTACTTCGATCTCATTGATCAGATGGTGCACCAGAACTTCATAGCGCTGGCTGGTATAAAGAGCCTCCAGCATCTCCTGGCGTTCATGATACTCCCACGGAAGCTGAATCATGATCTGGTCCATCAGCTGATCCAGATCTTTGATCAGAAGCATTGGCGGAATCACTTCTTTGGCCAGCTTGGTAAAATCTGCGCCATACTCCTCCAGTTTTTCCTTCAGAATCCGGCACATGGCTTCTCTGGCAATCGGATCAAGATCCTCTTCCTCCTGCAGCTCCAGTTCCTCGATCCGTGCCATCAGCATCGGATCTTCACTATCTAAATCTAAAAGCTCTGCTCTCTTCAAGCCTTTCACCATGACCCGGATATTTCCTCCAGGCAGTTTCACCATCTGTTTCACCAGCGCGATGGTACCAACCTGATACAGATCCGGAAGTCCCGGTTCTACCACTTCTGGTTGTCTCTGAGTCACCAAAAATACCTTCTGATCCGACACCATGGCTTTTTCCACGGCTGCAACGGACCGTTTCCGGTTAATATCAAAATGGATCATCATCGCAGGAAATACCGTCAGGCCCCGTAACGCCACTGCTGGCATAGTAATGACTGTTCCTTCCATTCAGGAATCTCCTCCTTTTGTATAATTCTATCTCATCAACAGGCTCTGCCACTGGCAGTTTCTGTTGATGCATGGCAACGAATAAAAATGGAGGCTTTATGGGCCCCCATTTTCACAAAAGCCGTTTAAGCGATCTCTCCCGGCCGTTCTTTCTTTAATCTCTTTGATTTGCTGGCCTGTGGTACAGCGGTATCCCGGTACACAAGCTCCGGTTCACCTGTGCCATCTACCACACCTTTTGTAATGGTACAGATTCCAACATTATCATCGGATGGAATCTCATACATCATATCCATCATCACAGATTCCATGATAGATCGAAGTCCTCTGGCTCCGGTCTTTCGCTCCGTTGCCAGATGCGCTACCTCTTTCAATGCATCATCCGTAAATTCCAGCTTCACATCATCGATTTCGAAGAGTTTCTGATACTGTTTTACCAAAGCATTTTTCGGTTCTTTTAAGATCCGTAAAAGCGCTTCCTCTGTCAGAAGTTCCAGGGATACAAAGACCGGCACACGACCGATAAATTCCGGAATCAAACCAAATTTCACCAGATCCTGCGGCTCTGTCATCTTTAACAGCTTATCAATATCGGTATCGTTCTTGTTAACGATCTCTGCATTGAAGCCAATGGAACCTGTGCTGAGACGGTTCTCAATGATCTTCTCCAGACCATCAAAAGCCCCGCCGCAGATAAACAGGATATTAGTAGTATCGATCTGGATCAGTTCCTGATGAGGGTGCTTTCTGCCTCCCTGCGGAGGAACACTGGCAACGGTGCCTTCCAGAATCTTTAATAATGCCTGCTGAACACCCTCTCCGGATACATCTCTGGTGATTGAAACATTCTCTGATTTTTTGGTGATCTTATCAATCTCATCAATGTAGATGATGCCGTACTCTGCCTTGGAAATATCATAATCCGCAGCCTGGATCAGTTTTAACAGGATGTTCTCCACATCCTCACCTACATAACCTGCTTCTGTCAAAGCTGTTGCATCCGCAATCGCAAATGGAACATTTAAGATTTTGGCAAGTGTCTGTGCCAGATAAGTTTTACCAGAACCAGTTGGTCCAAGCATCAGGATATTACTCTTCTGTACATCCACATCCATTTTTTTAATGGAAGTAATTCTCTTGTAGTGATTATAGACGGCCACAGACAATACTTTCTTCGCTTCGTCCTGTCCGATGACGTATTCATCCAGAAATGCCTTGATCTCCTTCGGTTTGTACAGATTAATATCTCCGAAGCTCTCACCGGAATGCTCCTCTTCCGGCAGTTCCTCTTCCAGGATCTCAGAACACAGGTCGATGCATTCATCACAAATGAACACATTATTATTTCCTGCAATCAGCTTACGAACCTGATCCTGGGTCTTTCCGCAGAAAGAACAGCGGATCTTCTCGTCAACTCTGCCCGGCATATTCACACCTCGCTTCCTTATTTTGTCACGCCAGATTACAGCGCTTCATTCTAGTTAGTGTTTGGAGATTACTGCATCGACCAGACCGTATTTTACAGCCTCTTCTGCAGTCATGTAATTATCGCGTTCTGTATCGCGTTCAATTACCTCCAGCGGCTGACCGGTATTGGCAGCCAGAATCTCATTTAATTTTTTCTTCGTGCGAAGGATCTGCTCTGCAACAATGCGGATCTCGGTAGCCTGACCCTGTGCGCCGCCAGATGGCTGATGGATCATCACCTCAGCGTTTGGAAGTGCAAATCTCTTGCCCTTTGCACCGCCAGCCAGCAAAAACGCACCCATGCTTGCTGCCATACCCATACATACAGTGGAAACATCACACTTAATGTAATTCATGGTATCGTAAATGGCCATGCCTGCAGTAACAGAACCGCCCGGGCTGTTAATATACAGGTTGATATCCTTCGTCGGATCCTCAGATTCCAAGAATAGAAGCTGCGCCACTACAAGGCTGGCTGTTACTTCGTTAACCTCTTCTCCGAGGAAAATAATTCTTTCTTTCAGCAGACGGGAATAAATGTCATAAGAACGTTCTCCTCTGCTTGTGGATTCAATGACATAAGGTACTAAACTCATTTTCCATCCTCCTGTCTTTTTTCGTTTTCGAATCTCTCTCCGATAAACCGAAAAGAATCCGGCAGCCACGCACCTGCTCCGGCAGGTGATCCCTTCCGGGCAGGACATGGTTGCCGGACACACATCAAATCAGATTAAACTCTGATCTCTTATGCAAGTTTTATGCAAGCTTTGCTTCTTTAACCAGCAGGTCAACTGCTTTCTGTACAGCTAAATCCTCTTTGATCTGAGCCAGCTCGTTCTCACCCATGAAGCTCTTAACTTTCTCTAACTCCATCTTGTAAGCGTCAGCCATCTCCTGAAGCTCTTTCTCTACTTCCTCATCAGTAACCTGGATGTTCTCAGCTTTTACAACTGCTTCCAGAGTCAGTCTGGTGCGGATACGTGTCTCAGCCTGTGGCTTGGTCTGATCCTGCAGATCCTTTAAAGTCATGCCTGTGAATTTCATGTACTGATCCAGAGACAGACCCTGGCTCTGCATTCTGCGAGCATAGTCGTTGATCATGTTCTGTACCTGGCTCTCGATCATTGGCTCAGGAATCTCCATGGTTGCGTTCTCAACAACTTTAGCAACTACACGGTTCTCGTTCTCTGTGTTCGCTGCTTTTTCTTTGCTCTCTGCAAGTTTTGCCTTTAAATCAGCTTTGTATTCATCCAGAGTATCAAACTCGGAAACTTCTCCAGCAAACTCATCGTTTAACTCTGGAAGCTCTTTCACTTTGATCTCTTTTACAGTTACTTTGAACATTGCTGGTTTGCCAGCCAGTTCCTTTGCATGATACTCAGTTGGGAAAGTAACGTTAACTTCACACTCTTCGCCAATGTTCTTGCCGATCAGCTGCTCCTCAAAAGTATCGATGAAGGAGTGGGAACCGATGGTCAGCGGATAGTTTTCGCCCTTACCGCCCTCGAAGGTCTTGCCATCAACAAATCCCTCGAAATCAATAACAGTCTGATCACCATCAGCAACTGGTCTGTCCTCAACAGTTAACAGTCTGGAGTTCTGCTCCTGAACTCTCTTTAACTCTTTCTCTACATCCTCATCAGTTACTTCAGCGGATACCTTCTCAACTTCTACGCCTTTATACTCACCTAAGGTTACTTCTGGCTTTACAGCTACAGTAGCGGTGTAAATGAAATCTTTGCCCTTCTCGATCTGAACCAGGTCGATCTCAGGTCTGGAAACGATCTCCAGCTTGCTCTCGGCAGCAGCCTCTGGATAAGTCTCATCTAATACGATATTAGCAGCCTCCTCGTAAAATACCTGAACGCCGTACATCTTCTCGATCATGTTCAGAGGTGCTTTACCTTTACGGAAGCCAGGGATCGCAAAGCGATTCTTGTTCTTATTATATGCGGTCTTGATAGCCTCTTCAAACTTCTCAGCCGGCACTTCTACGGTCAGCTTTGCCATGTTCTTTTCTAAATTCTCTACTTGTAAACTCATGCTATGGGTTCCTCCTTGAAATATATGTGAACCGCCAGGGCTAAGGGCGTTACACTTCAAGTTAGCATTATATCATAGTTTTCAAGTAAATACAAGCACTTGTGGCATTTTCGTGGATATGTTATGATAATGTAACTATTCAGTATCTTCACGCAGCATGTGCGCAGACCTGCTGAATCGTTACATGATATTCAAGTCGAACGTCCGTGAGACTTGGCGCGTGATTCTGGTCAGCGAAGCTGACATATTCCTATCAGAATCACTGCGCATCCTCGCGGAGCGTTTATCTCAGTCGGAGACCTACCTCCCACTGAGACTAATTTGCTATTACTCACCACCTAAAGAGGTGGGAGTCTTCTCGACTGAGATAAACAGATATTTTCAAGAAAGGATTTAGAAATGGAAATCGAACGTAAGTTTCTGGTCTCTGTCCTTCCAGAGAACTATGACCACCATTCATCCCATCAGATCGAGCAGGCTTATCTCTCCACAGACCCGGTTGTCCGGATCCGCAAAGAAGATGACCAGTACTATCTGACCTACAAATCCAGGGGGCTTTTGGCGCGGGAAGAATACAATCTCCCGTTAAACCAGGCTTCCTACGAACATTTATTGACAAAAGCTGACGGCATCGTTTTGACCAAACAGCGTTTCCTCATCCCGCTTCCCGGCACCTCCTACACAGCGGAGCTTGATATCTTTTCCGGCCACTACAAAGGACTGATGTTAGTTGAAGTCGAGTTTGAGACCGAGGAGCAGGCGAACGCCTTTGTCCCGCCAGAATGGTTTGGAGAAGATGTGACATTCTCTGGAGAATATCAGAACAGCCGGCTGGCCTCTAAGTCCTATTGACCATTTCCAGAAATTTTCACATGATCGATCAGATATTCCGTTTCTACATGTTCTCCATCTACCAGCTTCATCAGCACTTCCGCTGCCTTTTTCGCCTGTCCATGGTAGTCATTCAGAACCGTTCCGGTCACCTTTCCATCGCGGACCGCTGTCACGGTGCTTCTCAAACCATCCACACCAACCAGACAGATGTCTTTTCCAACCACTCTGCCAGCTTCCTGGATTGCTTCTGACGCTCCATTGGCCATAGCATCATTGTTGCAAATGATCACTTCCACCCGCCGTCCATACCGTTTCAACGCCTGCTCTGTCAGTTCCTTTCCACGGGACTCTTCCCAGTTTCCAGACACTTCCGTCAGCTTCTGCACACGGATTCCCTGGTCTGTCAAAGTTTTCACCGAGTATTCCGTGCGGTTCTTCGTATCTTCCGCATCCAAATCGCCCTGAATCATCACATAAGACACCATGCCATCGCCATTAAAGTCTCCATGCTCCGGCGATTCCAGAATCAGCTGCCCCTGATAAGCGCCAGCCTGTCTTCCATCGGTCCCTACCCAGGATGCAGCGATTTTTTCCTCGCTCCAGCGCTGTTTTTCCTCTTCCGTCGGCTCACTGTTAATAAAAACCACCGGGATCTGTTTTTCTGCGCACTGATCTGCCAGTGCCGGAATTTTGGCTTCTTCCACAGCCTGTATAATCAATCCACAGACACCCCGCTCCATGAGTTTTTCAACCTGTTCCTGTTGTTTTTCCAGGTCTTCTTCAGCATAAAATGTAAAAATATCATTTGCCTCAATCCCATAATTCTCTATAAAACTATTTTTCAATTCTTTCGTGATCAGTTTCATAAAGTCATCGTCATAGCGGTAAATGCAGATGCCAATCTTTTTTGCAGAAATGGTTTCTTCCGCTCTCTCTTCTGTTGTTTGTTTTTCAGATGTCGTTTGCGCTGTCTCTGTGGTCTTCACTTCTCTGGTATAGAAAATTCCTGCCGCAAACGTAACAGCAGCCACCATCACAATGGCAGCTGCTCCTTTTTTCTTTTTATTCATCGATTTACAGATCGTCCAGATCCTCTTCACTGACCAGTTCATCATACTCCTGTCCGTCTAAGAACTCATCAAATGCGTCGGCTGCAGCCTCGTACTCATCATCATCCTGAATGTTGTCCAGTTCAGGCTGTCCGTCTACTTCGCTGTAACGGTATAAATAAACCTCGCCCTCTTCATCCTCTGCGCCATCCAGCGGAAGCAGCGCGATATAATCTCTTCCTGCTGCCTCAAAAATCGTAAGAACCGCACACTCCAGTTCAGTATCATCGTCCAGAGTCAGGGTTACGGTCATTTCCTCTCTCTCTTCTTCGTTCGGATCTACGTTCTGATTCTTTGCCATATTTTTTCCTTTCCTTTTCCGGTGGTATCCAGATCTTTGTCATTTTGGCAGATTTCCTGCATAGTTCCATGCTATCAAATGTACAACAGAAACGCAAGCATTTTTTTACGATTCCACTCCTCTGTGTTACTGTTCACGCGTTGCGCAAACAGCAACGGATTTTGCCGATGCTTCGCATTCTAAATCGGCAAAATCTGTTACCATCACTGTATCATACGGCATTTTCAGTTCAGAAAATGCCTACCCGTATACAGTAACTTCTCTGCATCCTGCAGCTACCTGAAATCACTCAATATTCGATCCCTTCTCTGGCTCCGGTTCCTTGGTCAAATGGATGCTTCCGTTTCATGATCTCTGACACATAATCAGCCCTGTCAAGCAGCGCCTTGGATGGACCTCGCCCTGTCAGCACCACTTCCAGATTCTCTGGTTTTGATTTCAACAGTTCCAGCAGCCGTTTTTCCTTCACCAGCCCATAATTACAGGCTGCCATGATCTCGTCCAGCACCAGAAGTCCTGCTTTCTGCTCTTCTGCTATTTGCCACGCCTGTTCCAAAAGACCGCTGTAATAGACCGCCGCTTCTTTCTTCTGTTCCTCCGTCATTCGGAAATAAAACCCGAAAGTTTTCGTACATGGGATCAACGTAATCCCCGGAATCTGCTTCAGCACAAACACTTCCCCAGAGTCATCGGTCTTTAAAAAACGGGCAATCACCACCCGTTTTCCTCTTCCCGCCGCCCGAACTGCCAATCCAGTGGCAGCGGTGGTTTTTCCTTTGCCATCACCGCAGTAAATGTGGATCAGCCCACGTTCGGACCTGTTTCCTGTCTCACTCATGCTTTCTTTCCTCCATGAACCGGCGTTTTCGGTATTGGTGATAAGTATTCCGAAATAAACCGGGACCGTTCCTGCTTCTTGCCATACCGCTCCTGCACATAGCACACGTGAAGCCGTTCTTTGGCTCTGGTCATGGCCACATAGAACATCCGCCGTTCTTCCTCCACATCCACGTCCAGAACTGCTTTCCTGTGTGGGGTAATTCCCTCATTGGCATCCAGAATAAACACAATGGGGAATTCCAGTCCCTTGGAACTGTGCATAGTCATCAGCGCCACGCCCTCATTCTGTCCCTTCTGGGCTTTCGCCTGCTCCTTTAACCGTTCCTTATATTCCTTCATGTGCTCAAACCAGGCGTCCACCTCTTTAAACCCAGCGGCACTCTCCTTTAACTGGTCTGCCACATCCAGCAATTCCTCGGATTTCATCCGGCGGAACTGGGCGTATTCCTTCAGATAATCATCATATCCAACGGCTTTGCGGATATAATTGACCGCTGCCACCGGAGCCATGGAACGGATCATCAGCAGGTCATATTCTAACTGCTCCACCCGCTCCACCATCCAGTTCCGTTCCTGGTAAAAGGACTTGATGGCATCCCAGGAGATTTTCCCATCCCCCAGGGCATCCCGGCTGATATAGCGGTTTGGCCGGTTGATGATCTGCAAAATATTCCCACGGCTTAAATCCCCGTGGGCTGCCTGGATGTAGGCTAAAATATTCTTCGAGATCCAGTGTTCATATAAATTCGGCAGCGAGTCTCTCATGGAAAATGGAAGGTTGTACTCCATCAGTTTTTCAATCATCAGACGGGGATTTAGATTCGTCCGGTAAAGCACTGCCATATCTTCCAACGGATATCCCGCTTTCCGGTAATCCTGGATCGCTTCCACGATCTGCATGGTCTCCTCCTGGGGATCATGGCTCATCAAAGTCACTACCGGCTTTCCACTGCCCTTAAAGGCTTTCAGATCCTTCTGATAGCGTTTCTGATTATGAGCGATCAACCTGCAGGCTGTATCCACGATATCTGATGTGGAACGGTAATTCATGCCTAACAGTGTCATTTTGGCCTGCGGATAATCCTTGGTAAACCCCAGCATGATCTCCGGCTTCGCACCACGGAACCGGTATACGGACTGGTCATCATCGCCCACGATAAACAGATTATCCTGTGGCTTTGCCAGCATCCGCACGATCTCGTACTGCACCTTATTAATATCCTGAAACTCATCCACCAGGATATACTGAAACTTCCGCTGCCATGCCGCCAAAATATCCTTCCGCTGGGTAAACAGTTCATGGCACATGACCAGCATGTCATCAAAATCCAGAAGATTCCCCCGGCGCAGCCGTTCCTCATAGCCCTTATACAGTTTTTTAAAGACTGCCTCCGAGCAGTTCTGGGAATAATAATGATCCAGATCCAGCATCTCGCTTTTCACGAAGCTGATCTCGCTGAGCACACCAGAAGTAAACTCGTGCTCATCCTCGATGTCCAGTTCATACTGATCCATCAATTCCCGGATAAACTGATTTTTCTGTTCATCCCGCACAATATTAGATGCCTGAAACCGGTACGCATATTTTAAGATGGTAAAAAATACAGAATGGAACGTTCCGAAGCTGACCCGGCCCCCATGACCATCCATCAGTTTTTCAAAACGTTCCTGCATCTCTCTGGCTGCTGCTTTCGTAAAAGTTACCACCAGGATGGCCGAAGGGTCAACCTGGTGGTGCTCAATCAAATATTTTACCCGGTGCGTAATCACTGTGGTCTTGCCAGAACCAGGACCAGCCAGCACAAGCATCGGGCCATCTCGGTGCTGGATCGCCTCCAGCTGGGACGGATGAAATGCCATATATTCCTGCCCGCCTATGTTTTCTTACGGTCAGCACAGTAAATGTGCAGACCTTATTCGTTACTTAACTTCTCAATTCCCTTGCGGATACGTGCCAGGGACTCCTCCTTACCAAGGACCTCCATGATCTCAGTTGCACCGGCTGGTGTCATCTGTTTACCGGAAACCGCAGTACGAATCGGCCACATCACCAGACCGGTCTTTACGCCTTTCTCTGCTACATAGGCAGATAATGCTGCATAAAGAGCATCATTGGAGTAGTCCTCCTGTGCTTCCAGGATCGGAAGAACCTCTTTTAAGATCTCTAAGGAAGTTTCTTTGGTGCTCTTCATCTTCTTGTGGCAGAACATCTCCACATCGTACTCTGGAAGCGCCTCAAAGAAATCAATATGCTCTGCAATATCCGGGAAGATCTCGATTCTGGTCTTCACCATAGCCGCAATCTTCTTCAGATCCATATCCCTGGTGATCACTTTCTTGATGTACGGCTCAGCCATCTTATAGAATTTATCCATATCCATAGCTTTCAGGTACTCGCCGTTCATCCATTTTAATTTCACCACATCAAAAACAGCCGGGGACTTGCTGATGTTGTGGTAATCAAATGCCTTCACTAACTCCTCTAAAGAGAAGATCTCCTGATTATCCTCTGGAGACCAGCCCAGTAAAGCCACGTAGTTTACCACTGCTTCAGAAACAAAGCCCTGCTCGATCAGATCCTCGTAGGAAGCATGTCCGCTTCTCTTGCTTAACTTCTTATGTTCCTCATTCGTGATCAGTGGGCAATGTACGTAAACCGGAACTTCCCAGCCAAATGCGTCATACAGACGGTTGTATTTTGGAGAAGAAGACAGGTACTCATTACCTCTTACCACATGGGTGATGCCCATCAGATGGTCATCTACGACATTGGCAAAATTATAAGTCGGGTAACCATCCGATTTGATCAGAACCATATCGTCTAACTCGGAGTTATCAACTGTAATATCTCCGTAGATCTCATCATGGAAGGTTGTAGTTCCCTCTGTCGGGTTATTCTGACGGATGACATATGGCTTGCCTGCTGCTAAATTCGCCTCGATCTCTTCCTTGGAAAGATGCAGACAATGCTTATCATAGGTCATGATCTCCTCGCCATTTACCACATGCTTTAAGGAGTTCAGACGTTCCTGGTCACAGAAGCAATAATAAGCCTCGCCCTTCTCGATCAGTTTCTTCGCGTACTCCAGATAAATGCCTGCTTTCTGGCGCTCGCTCTGTACATATGGGCCAACACCGCCGTCTTTATCCGGGCCCTCATCATGTACCAGACCAGTCTCTTCCAGTGTCCGGTAAATGATCTCAGTTGCGCCCTCTACAAAACGCTCCTGGTCTGTATCTTCAATACGAAGAAGGAAATCTCCACCCTCATGCTTTGCGATCAGGTATGCGTATAATGCAGTTCTTAAGTTGCCTACGTGCATTCTTCCTGTCGGGCTTGGTGCGTATCTGGTTCTTATCTTTGTCATAATTCAAAACACTCCTATATTGTTCTACGGGCATGTGCCCGGATTTTTACATGCTGTAAAATATTATACCGCTTGTTCTGACAAATTACAACCCGTTTTCGCCTGTGTACCGGTAATTATGCCGACCCATGTACGATAACACCAGAGTTACCGGTCTGACAATTATTTCGTTGCCACAAACTTCATGGCCTGCACCCAGACTGCCTTATTCTGCTTCCATACCTTGTCAAATTCACTGAGCGGCAAAGGACATGCCACACTTCCCACCTCAATGGTCACGCCAGCCACCGGATTGTCCTTGGACTGCATCCAGTCTTTATAACCACCTTTACCGTCACTTCCATCCAATTTATAACCAGTCACAGTTCCCAGGCTGTCTGCCAATGCCTTGGACGCATCCTTCACCCTGCTGGTCTTGGTATCCCAGTAGATGATATTGCCCATGGAATGGTAGCTGATCGTCGCTGCCCACGGGTACTTATCCGCCATAGCCGCCAGTGCCTGGCTCTCCGGCTCCGACAACGCTGCTGTTCCCTTATACCCGGAATAAGACGCGCTGACCGCCGTAGAAGTCACACCTTCCCAGTCTGCCGGGAAGTTATGGTTTAGATCCACGCCTGCTGCATTACTTTTCCAGATTGTTAAATACTTATCCATATCAAGAGTGGTTCTTCCAAGCTCCTTATCTTTCGCGTATGCCGTCAGGATCGTCTGCTTTAAGAAATCCGACCGGATTCCATTCAGTCCCGACTGGGCCAGGGTCACACCGTCCGGATTACTCATAGGAATCATGTGAACCGCCACCTGATGAAACAGATCCGAAAGAGCTGTATTGTCATAATGACCCGTATCATAAAAGTTCAACGCCGTCTCCAGCTGCTTCATCATCAGAAGCGGCGTCATATACTCTCTCGCATGGATCGCACCCTGCATCAGAATATGCTTCGGCGCATTGACATTTCCCACGATCACCTCGTAGATGTCCCGTCCATCCTGGGATCTGCCGATCACATTGACCTGCATTTTATCGCCGTATCGCTCTTTCAGGGCATTGATATCCGCCACCATCTGGTCATAAGTATATTTCTCCACCGGTTTCACCACCGGATTTGGGATCATCGTATCCAAAAAATCATTAGAAGGGATCAACGCATTACCAACTGCACTGCTCACATTCTCCTCTTCCCGGATACCCGGTCCGATTTCCTTCACCGCATCCCGGCCCTGCTCTCCATTCCGGTACCCTTCTGGAACCAGCGCATCCGGCCCGGTCACTTCCTCTGCCCAGGCTTCCCCTGTCGCTCCTATCACCGGTGCCGTAAGCCCAAGAAAAACCGCACCCGTTACCGCGTAGAATAATTTTTTCATGTATATCGCCTCCAGTTTTCTACATATGCTATGGTACTCTATATTTATCTGGGGGTCAACGAAAGAATTCTTACGGGTTTCTTGGGAAAATGTAAGAGAAATTTTCAGTTGCTTTGCATTTTTTCAATTATCCTATCCTAGCTCTCTTTTATACCGCAACCATGTTAAGTATACACAAATCACAACCGAAAGCACAACATATGCAATCCATATAATTTTGTTTGAACACCATAATACTATCATATTAAAATAGCATCGAACTAACAATGATCATTGATGGCGCATGATGATTAAACGCAAGTAAAAACTTTTCTGCTTTTTCTCCCATCATACTTCGGTGTTTAGTTATTACTCCCCATATTACTAGCACCACCATATACACTATCCATGATATAAAATCATTGAACTGCTGATTTTTATCCAAAATTCTTTGAATCATCGTTATAATCATAATAAAATATGCCAATAGACAATACCAATTTTCTTGCAAATTCCACACCCGATGATTTTCCAAATACAAAGTTGTGATTTTATTACACTTTGTTCTTATTTTCTTTACATTCTTGTCTTTCACATACTTTTTTACTTCATTTTGTAACAATACAGAAATATCTGCATGAATACCAGGCGGCTGATATTTAATAACCTGTGTTTTTATATCGATATCAATTTTTCTTACTTGTTCAACTTCCAACGCTGGAAACTCTTTCAATAATTCTTTTTGTGTTTCAGGCACATCCTTCATCATCTGTTCCTTATATATTTTACATTGCTCATTTTTATTGTAAATTATCTTTTTCATTAAGATCCGTCAACTTTTCCTTTACAAAATCTGGTATTTCCCCAATCGGAGGTTCAATATCACAATCAAACAAGTTTAAAAGCAACTCATCAAACTCTTTATTTGTAAATCTATTTCCAGACCAATCCAATGCATATCTTGATTTTACATAAATTGGCAAACTACGATCTATATCAGAATCTCTAAGTATTGCAATATATTTATTCTGATCTTGCCTAGATAACATATCGCCCTGAATAATCATAGTCTCCCATCCAACGCCGCCTTTCCTATTATCAGCTTTTTGTGCATAGTATTTATCGCATATTAATAAAACCTTATCTGCCATTATCAACTCATTTGTCATCCATTGCGGTAAATCTTGTCCAGGTTTTAAATGAAACATATCCAATCTAGCATTTACTCCACAGCTACGAAGCCTACAAGCCAAATCTTTTACCCACTTTCTATTATCCTCATCAAGTCCCGCATAACTTATAAAAACTCTTGGATTCCTAACTTTAATATTTTTCTTTGGCTCTTTTTCTGCAACAAGTGCATTATACATAGTTTGCGAAATTACGTATACACACAATGATACTTTGAGATCATCTCCAAACTCTTCTTTCATAATTTCATAAACAAATTTTTCAGAAAGCTTTCCCGCTCCCGTTCCTAACAATGGAATATTCACCTTCTGAAAAGATTGTTCCATACAATATTGTTTAATGCTATGTAAAATATTGCGTAGAACAACTTCACTAGAAGCTTTTTTCTCTGCATCAACCGAAGCCGCAAATCCAATTATTGACGCATTGGCAAAATTACCAGTATTTTGAACAAATGCCACCTCTCCTGCTCTAATAGTCTCATTCCAATATGGCAATTCATTCGTTACCAGTTCCTTATAAATAGTATCTGTCATGCCACCTCTACTATTACATGGAATGATTAACAAATCACATTTTGAATTAAATATACTTCCCCAAAACAATTGAATCATTTTAATACTTTCTCCTTTTTACTGTATATTTGAATATGCCGGTGTTATGACTAATTTCCTGTCGATTTTAAACAGATTTGATTGATTGGGAATGGCTTCTGGACAGATCACGGGAGCATCCACCAGAAAGACCCCTTTTTGCTTTAAAATATCCAGTATTTCATCCTTGGAAGGTGCCGGAGTAATATAAGAATTACCATCTGCAATATCTTGAATAAATGTGTTTATGGCACAATTGGTAATTACATTTTCATTTTTTATGATCAATGCCATCTGGGCGATTTTTTCATTGGGAAAATACATGGTTTCCGGGCCGGTCATAGCAGTTTTTAAGCGGTAATTGACCTGATAATCCTGCTCAAACTGGATCAGTTCCGAATGATTCTTAAAATCATCATCTTCTGGAATCCAGTACCCGTACCCATATTGATTGCTTGGGCGGGAAAAAGGCTGAACGCCAATGGGACACAGATTCGGATCCTGTGGCATCATCGGCGGCTGGATGATCCAGCGGATCTGACCAACGCCTTCCCGCATCAGCTGGTAACTTTTGGTCACACGGTCATAACGGTGAGTGGCGAAAAATGCCGCAACTGCAATTTCGTGAGTCAGATCGATCATGGGAGTGGCAAATTCGTAGTGCTGGGCGATGGCCCACGGATCATACCACAGGTTATGGTACAAATACGCCTGTACTTCCCCCAGTGTCAGCAGAAAACACATAAATTCATAAGTCTTCGCCAGGGCGCAGATCTGATCTTCACGTTTCGGGATCCGGTAGAGACTGGATTTACAGCTGGGATAAACGCCATTTTCTCCACGATAATAATTGGGATTCGGAGATGGACAGAGAAGAGCAATTCTTCCGTCCGGCATCGATACCGGCATATTGGTCTGATAGTTGATCGCCACGCCATCCCGCTCCAGACATTGCGTCAGGAGATGGCCCGGTTCCAGATATTTCATAGCTTCAATGATATTTGGAAATTTTTTGATATCTGGCATAAGCGTGTCCTTTCAATAAGTATGCAATCCGTTTCTGGTGAGCGGATGTTTTCTGGTCAAAAAAGTCCATGACATCAGACGAAGAATACCACATAAAATGCTCATTTTCCGGCGTAAATGTGTGGATACAGTAATGCCACGCTTTCTGGGCTCCGTTTATACCAAGGATATTTGGATGAACGCAATAATCCATTTCCAGCAGTTCCTTCGAAAAGATTCCATCATGGCGAAATGTTCTCGACTGGCGAAAATGCTCTGTTTTGAGGACCTGATATTCCCGGACAGTGCCGAGATTAGCATTGGTTTCCACATCCATATGACAGTACCGTGTCTGGATATTCTCATCAATTAGTTTTAAACAGCTTTCAACAATGCTGTGTTCTTTTTCTGTCCAGAACTGAAAACGAAATTCCAGCCGATTGATGCCGATCACGATTTTTTCTACGCCATTGACATGGTGAAAAATCAGGCGTGGCATCGATGCCCCGTCAGCGATCAGTTTCTCTGTAATGGTATTCACGATCCATTGTTCTGGAGTTAATATTGTCTGAAACCGCTCAATCCATAGAGCAGTCGGTGTAATTTCCATCACATTTGCCGCAACACGGAATATATGGTTCTGAATTCCGTTTTTTTGAAACTGAAATGTATCCATATAATCTAAAAGCTGCTGATCACGGAAAATCTCAGGAAAATGCCCTTGCACCAGATCATGGACAGGAACCAGAACGGCCATCGAAGCCATATTTTCAAGCACAAAAGATTGTGCATTCACAGGATTGCTGTTAGACACTGCCAGGTTATGATTTAAACGGGCCATAACAAGGAATTCACGCTTCCAGTGATCCTTTCGCGGCTTCGCAAATAAATTCCAGTCTTCCACCTGTTGACTGGCATTTCTGGGATATTCCGCCGCTGCCAGCTCCAAATAGCGTAAATTAGGGAATATCCGCTGAACCTGCACCTGCAATTGCTGAAAAAACAGCTGTGGCTGCAGGAAAATCACCGCAGTATCCCCTTCTTTTAAAAGTTTCCGATCCGACTTCACAAAACGTCCCTGGTCAAATACCAATGGAATCATAGAAAACCCAAGTGTATACAGATCGGCAGTATTGATCAGATATCCTTTCGTGATAGATTCCTTTTCCGGCAATACGGGATATTTTCTCCGGATTTCCGCTTCCAAAGCTTCCACCTGCTCCCGCGAAAGCATCGGAGGCATTTCTAATTTTCCCTCCATAAGCTGCGTGGCTTTATCCCTGGTTGTAACAATCATAGGAAGAAAATTCGGTGGGCTGATGGTGGAATCGGTAAATCTTTCATAGAAATAGTTCTTGAGTTGTTTTATCATAGGCGTACCTCGCTTACGGAGATAGGTTATTTTTTCTTCACCATACACCGCTTTTTAAAGAACGAAATACCATAGCAGAGAATCTGATCATAATCATCCTCATACTCTTTCGCGTACATCCGGTCATCAATCTGCTGCAGAGCCATATCGCACTCAGCTTCCAGGTTAGTCAGAACTTTTGTGTACTTTGCCTCAAAAATCGCCACGCGTCCATTGATGGAATCATAAACAACCACATCACTTCGTCCTTCACCATGCTCCTTATTAGAATCCACCATATACCCAGCGCCGGTAAAAATACCTGCAAGGAAGGCATGGTAAAAATCTTCTCGATAATCATGATAACTGATTGTTCGCCGCAGTAAGGTGTTCATCTCTTTCGTAATTCCATCACTGTCACCGTTCCAAACCGCATCAAATAGCGCATTCCGATTCCACTTCTTAGCACTGTCATCAAACCATTTGATTACGGTTGTCTCAAAAATTTCCCTGATCTCCGCATTGGGGATCATAAGTGCAACCATACCTTCCGGTATTTCTCCGCTATAATTATCTCCACGCGCTCTGGTCAAATATCCTGTCAAATACAGCATACTCCAAAGATTATCTTCAGAAGAATGCAGATAGTCATAAGTCAGATTCTCATCCACCCGCTGGACAATACAGCCGCCCGCCATCAGCGTTTCAAGTTTCTTGGTGATATTACTTCCAGCATAATCAATAAAAGAGCGAATGATCGCATTATCACTGGTGTTTTTCCAGTAGCTGATAGGTTTTGCCTTTGGATTGTGCTGCAACTCCAGCAGATAATTCATCACATCCCATGGGCAGTAAACATCAAAATCCCCAAAATGGTAGCCATCATACCATTCCTTCATGCGATCAGCCCGCTCCATCAAATCAGCATCCTGTAACAACTGATCAACTTCCCTTTGTACAAAGCCGAAATACTCATTTAATCGAGAATTCGTGATTGTATCCGATACAAAATTATTGGTTCCAGTAAAAATACTCTCTTTCGCGATTTTCAAACAGCCTGTAATAATAGCAAAACGAAGGGCCTGATTATCTTTCAATGCCTGCATCAAGCCTTTCATGACATCCAGCATTTCTTTGTAGTAACCGTTGCTGTTTGCTTTTGCAACTGGTACATCGTACTCGTCTATCAGGAGAATCACAGGTTTTCCATAATATTGCTCCAATAGTCTTGTGAGCAGCAGCAGACTTCCTTTCGTATCCTTTAAAGAAGCATTTCCCCGTATGAGCTGTCTTGCAATCTCTTTATCGCATTCGTTGATCCGATCACTTTCCAGCAAATACAGGTGCTTTTTATACAGTTCCGAAATCACCCATGTGAGCATATCATATGCGCCAGTGAAATCCAGTCCGTCTACCTGCCGGAATGAGACAAAAATGGTGGGATATTGGTTCATCCATTCATCACACAGCGTTTGATGTTTCGCAATCTCCAGTCCTTCAAACAGTTTTTGACTGTTTTTGCGGATATCAAAAAAGTTTTCCAGCATACTCATGCCCAGGGTTTTGCCAAAGCGTCTGGGGCGAGTAATCAGTGTAACCTTTGTTCCAGTCCTACTAAGAAGTTCCTCGATTAACCCAGATTTATCAATATAGTAATAATCATTCTTACGAAGCTCTTCAAAATCTGATACCCCAACAGGAATGTTCATTGTTCTCATCTTTGCCACTCCTTTCACGTAGCTATCCACAGACTTATTAATTGCTTTTATGATATCATGAATTCTGTACCCAAACAAGAATAATATCTTTTAAAAAAGCCCGCCAACGTACCAGATAAAAGCTTACAGTACGTCGGTGGACCGGCAAGGTCATTCTTTCTTATATTTTTCAATCAGACATTGATGTTCTTTGCTGGTTTTATCGTAATTAATTCTAGTTTGCTAAAAACCACTGAATATCAATATGGATCAGAGCAACCTGAAACACACTGTTGTCTGGGTTCACAAATCTTCCCATGCTTTTCAGACTCCTTTCTTAAACGGTTTCTCAATCATGAGGTTACAACTCACCCATTGTATCTTGATTTTACCATTTACAGGGCAAACAACAAGTTGAATTTATAACATGGTCAGAAAAGCTGCCGGAAAGTATTCAAAAACCAAAAAAGAGCAATTGCTATTGTTATCATTTACACCCAGAATGACCATAGAATTTCTTCCCAGCCAGGACAACATACACCAAGGCTATGCCCAGGCTCCAGGGAATGTAGGAGTATTAAATTGATGTTTTGTCATCACTGGTAAAAAAGTTTCACTCAGCTAACCTATATTCCCTTTATAGCATGTATAACCATAATTCTGTTTTCTTATATATCTTACGCTTGTTTTCCATAGCTTCACTCCAAAATAATCCAACAAGAATTCTGGAAATGCGCTCAACACGAATACCCCTTTCATTTCCGCTTTTTTCAACTCCATCACATATATTTCACTTGGAGTGACTTTTCTACAATACTGTTCATAATCCATCATTTCTGATATCTCAAATAGGCATGACACCCTCATTGCAAATACATCTATAATGTTCTTCCACGCATCTATATCGTATTCTTTAAAATGAGGATTATATGCTCTCGTTGCAGATGTATTTTTATATTTACCAAGGTCCCCTATTTCTACAAAGCAATCCGTTCCATTCCCACATTTCCACGGCTCATAATCTCTAAGTGCCTCGACCATCGGATAACTAATGTATAATTTGCCATTTTCCGTTTCATTGTCAAAGCTTTCAAGCATTTGGCGAATCACATCTTCATTAACCGTTTTTTCCAAATTCGTTTGATGTGCATCATAATCAAAGAAAAGGTACACTTCCGAAAAATCATCTCTGGATAATCCTTCAAGCTGTTTCCTGATATCATCATTGCTCTCCCTAAGGATCTCAATAACATCAGTATCAAAATCATCCGCTTTCAATTGCTTCCAAAGCATATAGATATTCTCCCCGGCCGGAAGTGTAATAACCGTGCAGTTTCCATGAGAAAAAAATATCTTTGAAATATTATTAATGATCTGTGGTTCCCTAGCCTCTCCTTCGACTATAAATGCCTTATAGTCTTTATCTGCCATTAAATGCACCTGCCTTATACATTTTCTGAAGATTATGAGCCTGACGAAGCTCCTTTTCTG